>ERZ791931.54-NODE-54-length-137702-cov-11.596838_pt1 | contig 137702 bp, 113 predicted proteins | sample MGYA00510127_ERZ791931 | MGnify/ENA primary metagenome ERZ791931 (study PRJEB30046, sample SAMN00792067) | human gut metagenome | study: EMG produced TPA metagenomics assembly of the A metagenome-wide association study of gut microbiota in type 2... | reverse complement strand
CATATATTGATAAGGATGTTTCATCAGGCAAAAATTACACCTACACAGTAAGATGTATCAACTCATCTGCAACTAAGTTCACAAGCGGATACGATTCAAAAGGTACAAAGGCTACTTTCATTGCAGCTCCGAAGATTACCAAAGCCGAGAGCGTAGACGGCGGTGTAAAAATCAGTTGGAGCAAGTCAAGCGGTGCAGAGCAGTACAGAGTTTACTACAAGGGCAGTAAAGGTTGGACAAGAATGGTTGACACAACTTCAACCTCATATATTGATAAGGATGTTTCATCAGGCAAAAATTACACCTACACAGTAAGATGCCTTAATAAGAGCAAGAACAAGTTCACAAGCGGATACGATTCAAAGGGCAAGTCAATTAAATATGTATCTGCTCCTGAGATTTCAAAAACTGAGTCAACATATAACAGTATAACTTTAAATTGGGACAATGTGAACGGTGCCGAAAAGTATCGTGTATATCGCAGGGGCGAAAAAGGTTGGTCAAGGTTGTTTGATACAACAAGTACCACATTCACGGACACAAACCTTTATGCCGATACAGAATATACATACACCGTGAGATGTATCAATTCATCAGCAAACAAATTCACAAGCGGATATAATTCAAAGGGCTTTACCGTAACTACTTTATCAGCTCCTGCGGAGCATACTCATAGTTGGCAGAATATAACTAAAGAAACACAAGTAAAGGTTGTGGATAAGAAAGCTTACACTTATGAAGAGCCAATTTACGAGAAACAAGATAGAACTATTTGTAAGGTTTGCGGAGCTGATATTACTGATAATTGCAGCGAACATAATAAACAGCACGCACTGAACGGAGAACCAGTATCTTATCACAATGTATGGGTCAATGTTCAAGTTGGCACAAAGACGGTAACTGTACCCGAAAAATCGCACTATGAAACTAAAACCGAAGTTGTCGGCAGAAAGTGTACAGTTTGCGGTAAAGTTGAAATGTTTTCCGAAGAGCATACTCACACTTGGCAGAATATAACTAAAGAAACACAAGTAAAGGTTGTTGATGAGAAAGCTACTGTTAAGCAAATGCAAACTGTAGTATGTAGTGAACCTACTTGTCAAAACGACTTATCCGGATACACCTCCGAGCAAATTTCTGAACATATGAAACAACACGCATTAAATGGTGAAAATGCGGGTTGGCACACTTCGACTAAAACTGTCGAAGTCCCTGAAAAGTTTCACTATGAAACTAAAACCGAAGTTGTCGGCAGAAAGTGTACCGAATGCGGAGAGATTGAGTATTATTGATTTAACTGAGGGGTGTGCAATATGGCAAAAGTAATACTTCTGATATTTCTTAAAGTATTGCTGTTTCCTGTAAAACTTGCAGTTCTGATAATTGCTTTCCTATTAAAAGGAGCGTTTTATCTGCTTTCTTATTTGTTAGTTTTTGTATCTGTAGCAAGCGGAATGATTTATATTGCTATTTCTGTTTTTGCCACTATATTTGCGGTTAGCGGAACAGTAGTTGTGGTAGGATGGATACAAAACGGGACTTTTCCGTTGCTTGACGGATGTGTAGTAATCGGTATTTTGTGGCTGTTTGCTATGTCAACCTATATTATTTCTACTCTTGGAGAAACAATTGCTGATTGGTTTGAGAACATTGGGGACGGATTAGGTGAATTAGCCATTAGTTTTTTTAAACTGTGAAAGAAAAATGCTTGCATAATTCTCGGATTAGTGTATAATATAGGTGGTGATAGGCTTTAGTCCTATTGTATGGAAATCCTTTGATTTCTGTAAAAAGAGGTGAGTCCTACCATACAAGTGGAAGCATTACAAGAGGTGAGTCCTACCGTATAAGTGGAAGCATTACAAGAGGTGAGTCCTACCGTATAAGTGGAAACTTTTAATCTGTAAAGGGGCTGTTTTTCAGTCCCTTTATTTTTTGGAGTGATTTTATGAAGCAACAAAGACTTAATTTTTATTCTATTGATTTAAAGTATGTGAGAAACCTTTCTCAAAAGGACAGCAATGTTATGTCCACTTCACCCCAAATTCATAAATCTAACAGACCGTTTGTCGGTGTTATTGTGTTGGTAAATGACAGAATGTATTGTGTTCCTCTAACCTCTCCGAAGGAAAAATTTGAAAATAAAAAGAACTCAATTGATTTTTTGAAAATTCGTCATCCGTCGGTAAAAGATGAAAACGGTGCTAATAAAGTTATCGGTGGGTTGAATATAAATAATATGTTGCCTGTCGATTTGTCCTTAATACATAAAATTGATATTTCGATTAAACCGACTGACAATCATAAGACAGTAGTTTATAAACAGCTTATGGCTAATCAGCTTACTTGGTGTCAGACAAATTCTGATATCATAATTAAGCGTGCTAATTCTCTTTATAATATAATTACAGAAAATGCTGATGATAACAAATATCTTGCAAAAAGATGTTGTAACTTCAAAAAATTAGAAGAAGTGCTTGACCGATATATATCAAAACAAAAATCTCCTTTATCAAGAAATCAGATAAAGAAAAATGCTAACACAATTTCACAGCAGAAACACTCCCCACACTCTCAGGATAAGAGCAAGGGACGATAAAACTACATAACAAATTTCAGACAGAGCTTCGGTTCTGTCTTTTTTTTTGCCCTTTTTATGCTCCGAAACGGAGCATTTTTCTTTTTGCGAATAATATCGCCGAATTTCAAAGAAATTTCAAAAAAAATTTAAAAATTTTAAAATTTTTTTCAATTTAGGGGGTGCGAAAACCCGATTTTTACGGAATATATATGAGAACCCTTTAAGGAGGAAGTTATGAAACTGAAAAATAAGATTATTTCGGGCTTACTTACTGCCACTACTCTTGTGAGCCTTTGTGCCTTTAGTGCAGGAGCAGTAAGCACAGACAAAAAGTTTTCGATTGAAGATGCAACGCTTATTCAGAAGAATGTTGTAGGTATGACAACATTTGATGAAAAACAAATTAAGCTGTATGACCTTAATAAAGACGGTATGATTACCGTTTAGGCTTTGGAACAGTTGTAGGTTCTGTAACTGCTTCCGTTGTAGGCTCTGTTGTTGATTCTGCTGTTGTCGGTTGTTCTTCTGTTGGCTCTTTAATCAGACCTACGATAATCTTCTGTACAAGGGTTGAATCCTACTACTGTACCGACCGGCATTAAGCTGAATAAAACGGATATAGTCTTAGGTACAACAGAATCTTATGCTTTAAGTACAACTGTGACAAATGGTAATTTATCTCAGGTTACATTTTCAACAGGCAATAAAAAAATTGCAACGGTTGATGAAAACGGCAAAATAACTGCTGTCGGTGTCGGCACAACAACTATTACGGCAAAAACCTACAATGGCAAAACTGCAAATTGTAATGTGACGGTTAAAAAACTTGCTGACAGTATTACTCTCAACAAATCAAGTTTAACACTTGGTGTTGGGGAACAGTATGACTTGAACAGCAGTATTCCAAACAATACAACCGCATATTACAGACTTTATTATTCTGACAATACTGCAATTGCTACTGTTCAAAAATCAGGCGGTCTTATAACAGCCAAAACAGCAGGAACAACAACTGTAAGATGCAAGCTAAACAATGGCAAGGAAGCAATTTGTAAGGTAACAGTCAAATCTGCTCCATCAAGTGTTAGTCTGAATTACACTTCGGCTACTCTAAAGGTTGGGCAGAGCAAAACATTGACGGCTACTCTCAACAGTAATGCGTATAGCTATCGTTCTGATTGGACAAGCAGTAACAGCAAGATTGCTACCGTCAATTCAAACGGCAAGGTGTTTGCTAAATCACAAGGTACGGTGACTATTACATATAAAACCTACAACGGCAAAACAGCAAAATGTAAATTAACTGTTTCGGGAAGTGCTGCAAAGTGTATTGATGTATCAACTTGGCAAGGTTCAATTGACTTTGGCAAGGTAAAATCAGCCGGTTATGACTATGTGATTATCCGTGCAGGCTACGGTAAAGAAAAAAGCCAAAAAGACAATATGTTTGAAACAAACTACAAAAAGGCAAAATCCGCCGGTCTTAAAGTCGGAGCATATTGGTTCAGCTATGCAATGTCACCGTCAACGGCAACAGCAGAAGCAGATGCTTGCCTTAGTTGTATCAAGGGTAAAAAGTTTGAACTTCCTGTTTACTACGATATGGAATATCAGCCTGCAATGAGTACAAGCAACAGCAATTATACAAAAATGGCAGTCAATTTCTGTAACAAACTCAAAAGCAACGGCTTTAAATCGGGTGTGTATTCCTCAGCAAGTGTTTATGACTATCTGCTCAATCGCAAAACCTTAAAAAATAACGGCATTTCCATTTGGAACGCAGAATGGTATATAAAGCCGTCAATCACTTGTGATGTGTGGCAGTATTCAGATAACGGTAGAATTAACGGTATATCAACAAATGTTGACCTTAACTACATATATGACCTTAACATTTTAAATTGATAACAACTTTTTGAGAAGGTGAAATAATTGTCGTTTGGAAAGCAGTTGCTTATTGCTCGAAAAAACAAGCATATGACACAGAAACAAGTGGCAGAAGCCGTGCATATAGAACGGTCAGCCTATACCAAATGGGAAAACGATAATTATGAACCGACTTTTGCATATATCAGAGAATTAGCGAAAACATTGGAAGTTGATTACAACTTTCTGTTTTATGACTCTCACTGTTCACTTGACAGCAAGACTTTTTAAGTTTTCATTGTTATTCTTCTTTGCATCGGGCATTAATTTGTCTGATGCACTCCTACAATTCCCACTAATGTGGTTAATAATATAAATTTTCGGAGGTAAATATGATTCGTGCATCACCCAAAAGAATACAGTAGTTTTTCTTTTTCAATATTTAAATATTTAGATGAAAGGAGAGAAAAATTTGAATGAAGTTAATTAAAAAAATGCTGTCGGTGTTCTTATGTTTGACTGTAATTATCGGCTCATTGTCTGTCGGTTTGTTTTCCGTAAGTGCTGCCACGGTTAAAGGTACTCGTGGTGCAGACGGCAAAGGTTTTAAATACAAAAAAACAGCTGAATATACTTATACAGACGCAAACGGGAAAAAGCATAGTCAGCATTATGAAGGTTGGGAAAATTTTAAGGTTCATTTTTTTGCTGCATCCGGAAAAGCCTTGAATTTTTTAGACTACACACAAAGAGCGTACTGTATTGAACCGGATAAAGCATCTGAATCACAAAGTGCTGCTACTGTAAAAAGTACATCTCAATCAGCAGCTTGGAAACAGCTAACTACTGCACAGCAAAATGCAGTTAATCTGATACTTGCTTGGGGCTTTGGCGGATTTGAAGCTGCAAAGAAAGAGAAGGTTCATTACTACTATGCAACGCAGCTCTTGATTTTTGAGATTGTTGCAGGCAAGCGTAACGCATCAACTTTTGAAGCGGTTACCGGTAAGCCGTTACTTACACCTGCAAATACAATGACGGCTACGAGTTCGGCAGAAACTACGCTTGCGAATGTCACAACAGCATACAACAATATGGTGTCTTGGTGCAAAAAGTCGGTGCGAAATCCGTCATATACAGCATCATCACTCAGTTCTGCTAAGTCGTATCAAATGTCATATAATCAATCAAACGGACAGTATTCAATCACTTTGACTGATAAGAACGGTACCGCTTCAGTAACTAAAGCATCCGATGTAATCGTCAGCAATTCAAATGTTAAGGTCAGCGTAAGCGGAAATAAGATTACATTCACTTGTTCCAAAAATCTTGGTACGACAGTTAATGTGACAATGAAAAACTCTTTTTTGAAGGAATATGGAATCAAGAACAAAAACAGTTTGTATTTAATTACAAGTAATACCTATGCATCATATCAGACTTTTGCTCAGGGTTCTAATTATGCAGTTAAAGACGGATATGTTAAGTTGACATTTCCAGATGTTGTCAAGCTGCAACTTCACAAATCATCATCAAACAAAGAGCTTACAGCCGGCAACGGTTGTTACAGCTTGTCGGGAGCTGAGTATGGCATATACACAGACAAAGCTTGTACCAAAAAAATCGGCAGTATTACAACAAATGCAAGCGGTTACGGCAGTTACAGTAAATATGTTGACGCATCAGCTTCTTACTATGCCAAAGAAACCAAAGCACCAAAAGGCTATGAGCTTGACGAAACTGTTTATACATTTGTGAATTCAGGCAAAAAAGCCGCAGACGGTACAAAAATTTATAGCTTTAGCTGTACTGACGACCCCGTAAATGACCCTGTCGGCATTATTCTCCAAAAGAAAAACGCAGTAACAGGCGAAACAACAGCTCAGGGTCTTGGCGGTGCAGTTTTTAGCATTGAATATTACGCACAGGAAATTGACAAGGACTATGATGTCAAAGCAGATGAAACCGCTCCTGCACTTGATAGCAAAAACCTTAAAAGGACTTGGTATATTCAGACTGATGAAGATGGATATTGTGACCTGAACAAAAAATATCTTGCTTCGGAGTACAACTCTGATGATTTTTTTACAACCATTATAAGTGGAATAGAGCTAATCACCATTCCCATAGGAACAATTGTTATCAAGGAAGTCAAAGCTCCTGACGGCTATTCTCTCAGTAATATAGCTTTTTACAGAGTAATTACTCAAGAGGGTGCAAAGTTTGCACAGGACACAAACACACCTATCAATGTACCGATTGATGAAATGCCTGCAAAGGCATATGTGGGCATTAACAAGCTTAATCAGTCAGGTATAGGTGTCGGCGGTGCAGTATATGGCTTGTACTCTGATTCAGCTTGTGCAAGCTTGTATGACAAGCTCACAACAAGTGCTGACGGCAAGGGGACTTTTGCAAAATCGGTAGATGTCGGCAAAACATACTACATCAAAGAAATAACCGCTCCGACAGGCTATGAGCTTGACGATACCGTTTATCCCGTCATTACAAATGAGGAAAACTCAACCGTTGAAACAGCCGTTATTCAGACGATTTATGAAGATGCCGTAAAAGCTGACCTCAAAATCAAGAAGTCATCAACAGACGGTATAGTTTCAAATCTTTGGTTTGCAATATCAGATAGCCTCGGCAACGAGTACAACGCAGTTTCAACTGATAAAAACGGTGAAGCAACAGTCAAAGGATTGCGTGTCTATGACGATAAAGGCAACAAGATTACCTACACCGTCAAGGAGCTTGGTTTTAAGACTACTTTAGGATCTCACAGCTATGGCGGTTACACTTGGACAATAAAGAAAGAAAATGCAATCAGCTACAAAGGCTCATATTATGAAGGCGTTTCAAATGCCGTATTCAGCAATTGTGAGAATGCTTATTCAAGATACTACTATGGCAAATCATCAGAAGCAAAATCAAATGCTAATGGTAAGTCTTTAACGCTTGACGAAAGCAAAACCGTTACATTCAGTTTTCAAAACACAGTTCCCGAAACGGATTTAACTGTTAAAAAGAGCTCATACAACGGTAAAGTGTCTGGAGTTTGGTTTGAGGTACAGGACGAAAACGGTAAATACTACGGGTCTATAGTCACAGATTCAAGCGGAACAGCTAATTATTACAGCAGGTACGGCGAAAAACTCAAAAGCTGTCTGACCGTTCCGAACTCAGCAATTTGTATCCCTATAAAATATAAAGTTGTTGAAAAAGGTTTTCTCGGCGGAGGCAGTTACTACTTCCCCGAAAATTACCTTGAAAAGGCTGAATCAGAGTGTAAGACTGCCAACAAATACGGAACAACATCTATTCTTAATTATTCCATGTACAACGCTCCTGCAACCGGCAGTATTAACATCAATAAGACTTCCGAGGACGGAGTTATCGAGGGTTTGAGTTTTAAGCTTGAGTCTTTTGACGATGAACGAGAATACGGTGACGACCTTATCCCTACCCCTATGGCTTATGATGCAGACGGAAACGAGATTACAAGTATCGTTTTAACGACCGATGCGAACGGTAAAGCAAGTACAGACAATGAGCAGTTTTTTGATGCCAACGGTAACAAAATTGACGGTATTCTGCCGTATGTAGTTGACCTAAACGGTTTTCAAATTACTTACAGGCTTACCGAAATCGGCATTAAACAGTCAGACGGAACATACAAGTTTCCGAGCCGTTATGAACTGAAAGATGCAGTTGAATTTACAATCTATGATACCGATGAATACAACTATACATATGATTGTGTGAACACCGTAAAAACAGGTTCGTTACAGGTTCAAAAAACATCTGAAGATGATGTTGTGGACGGTTTGTATTTTGAAATAAGCTGTCCTGACACAAGGTTTAACGAAAAAGTAAGCACAAACCTTGAAGGTTTAAGTCCTGAAATTTCAGACTTACCGATTTATAACAGCAATGACGAATTGCTCAAATATAAGGTATCAGAACTCGGTGTTCTGAACGATGACGGCACTTATTCTTTACCGTATAAGTACAATAAGCCACGAAGTGTAACAGTTACGCTTAATTCAGATACCGTAGTTTTTGCAAATATCAAAAACACGTTGAAAACAGGCTCTGTTAAGCTGACAAAAACAGACGGCACAAAAGCTCTTGGCGGATCAGGTTGGCAGCTCTACAAGTCAGATGACACACCCGTCAGCTGTATCCAAAACGGCACAGGTAGTTATATGTACAGATCTGAATCTGAATCTGCAACTGACTGTATGGCAACAAACGGTACTTTATCAATCAGTAATTTGCCGGTCGGAGATTACTATTTTGTTGAGTCTGTAACTCCGTCAGGCTATATGCCATACGGTAAAAAGGTTGAATTTACAATTTCAGCCGACAATGAAAACACACTTAATATATCATTAACCGTTGCCGATAACAAATCTGTGTTATCTCAAACAGGTGGCGGTGGTATTGCTCCGTTTTACTTCGTTGCCGTGGCACTCGGAGCAATGGCTATAATTTTCATCTATGACTACCATAAACACGGTAGCAAGAAATATAAAAAATCACGAAAGGAAAATCACAAATGAAAAAGAAAATCACACGAATTATGACAGCTATGGTACTTGCCGTTATGATGGTATTTACTGCAATCCCATTTGCAAGTGCCGCAACAAACAACAACGCTCTTGATGAAACAAAGAAGGTTTCATTCACGCTCAATTGTTCTAAGCCCGGCTATACATTCACGGTGTATAAGGTTGCAGAACTCAAAACAACCGAAAATCCGTATAAGACAGGCTATGATTTGCTCATTCCGTCAATCTCTGATGAGATTTTAAGCGGAAAGACATCGAATGTTCTCTCAGCTCTTGACGGTCTTTCTTCAATCCCGTCAACTGCTTCAACAGTTGGCACATTTACTACTTCGGCAACATCTGTAAAAAAGACTTTTTCAAGCCTTGCTCAGGGCTTGTACTACATTAAGGCTACTAACTATCCTGCCGGTGTTAAAAGCGTTACAAACTCTGTTGTATCTCTTCCGTACTACAATAACGGTTGGGTTTACAGTATCAATGATATTGACCTTGCAACAAAAGTAAATGACGGTGATGTTGTAACAGGCAAGACTATCACTAACAGCACAAAGGATAATGTTAATTTTACCGATGTAAGCCTTGGTGACACAGTAAATTTTGAAATCAAGTCATCGACTGCCGGTTCAAGCGAAATGAAACTTAAATCATATACCGTATATGATGAAATGTCAGCCGGTCTTACTCTTGATAAAGACAGCGTAAAGGTTGCACTTCTCAACGCACAGGGCGGTAAGGTTGCTGACCTTGCTTCAACTGATTATGCTCTCAATGTAACATCAGAAGTTGACGGAAAGGCTACAACTTTTAATGTATCAATTGCAAACGCTTACCTTCAGAAAAATGACTTTTATGCAGAGGGTGTTACTTATACATCTGTAACTTATTCAGCAAAGCTAAATAAGTACGCTGTAGCAGGAAAGACAGGCAACCCAAATACAGAAACAAAGCTCGTTTATTCTAACAAGAACGGTGTTGAATCAGAGGTAAATGGCAATACAGTTTATGTTTACACCTTTGCAGTAACAACAAACAAGACAGATACAGACGGAAAGGCTCTCGAAGGTGCAGAATTCAGCCTTTTCAAGACAGAAGAGGACGCAACTGCTCTTACAAATGCCATTGCAAGCGGTGTTTCAGACAAGACAGGCAAGGTTACTTACTACAACACAAGTAAAGAAGAAATCAAGCTTGCAAGCGGTAAATATTATATTGTCGAAACAAAAGCTCCTACAAACTACAACATTTATGGCAAAGTTATTCCTGTGACAATTGATGTTACATACGGTGCAACATTTGTTGACGGTTCGTACATCACAAACTGCCCGACAGACGGCACAGCAAGCGTTGATGTTAAGGATACAAAGGTTGTTGTACCACAGACCGGTGGTGCAGGAACAGTTATGTTCTACATTCTCGGCACAGCTTTTGCACTCGGCGGTATTGCAACATTGCTCATTCGCAGAAGAGTAAAAGCTACAAACAAGTAATTTCACATTAAACAGAAAGGAGTACAGCACATTGAAAAAATGCAGAAGCAAATGCACCTTGATAATAGGAATAATTTTTATGACTGCATCACTCTGCTTTGTGCTGTACCCTTCTGTATCAAATGCTGTCAATAGTTTTTTCGCCGCATCCACAATTAACAATTATGCCGCATCTCTTGACAGCATTTCAGCAGCCGACAGGTCACAGTACTTGTCGGCTGCTGCTGAATATAACAACAATTTATCAGAACTTATCAATGGATTTTCTTACGATACAGACAGCGTGATTGACGGATATGACGATATTCTCAATTTTGGTGACGGTCTTATAGGCTACATTGATATTTCAAAAATCAATGTAAAACTACCGATTTATCACGGTGATAGAGATAAAGTCCTTGAAAAAGGTGTTGCTCATCTGCCAAATACAGCGTTTCCGATTGGTGGTATAGGAAATCATTCGGTGCTTTCAGCTCACACGGGTTATCCAACGCAAGTGTTTTTTGACAATCTCAACGAGCTTGAAATCGGTGATGAAATCAAGGTGTCAGTCCTTGATGAAACGCTTACCTATGCTGTAACAGCAAAAAACATTGTTAAGCCCGACAACATATCGTTACTGTCAGTTGACGAAGAAAAAGACCTATTAAGTCTTATAACTTGTTATCCATACGGTGTAAACAGTCACAGACTTATTGTGACTGCTGAAAGAGTAAAGGATACAGCTGCATCTGATACGGCAACAAAAACCGAAAACAACAATAACAGAAGTTTTGATTCTATTATTGCAGTAATTGTTATAACCGCAATTTTGGCAATTTTAGTAATTGCTGTTTCCATAAAAAATAAACGAAGGAGGAAGTAAAATGCCTGATATTACAAATGATTTTGATAATAATCCAAATACCGATAAAAGAAAACAGCGAGATGAAGAAGTCAATAATGACAATCTCCAACCCGAACAGACAAAATCCGAACCCGAATTGCTTGAACAAACGAAAAGCAAAGAATTTTCAATACCGATTTTTGCAAAGCTGTATGACAGGTGCAATCTTAAGATTGATGAGCTTAATCTAAAAAACGATAAACTCAATGCAAAAATCGAAAAACTCAACATAAAAAAGGTTCGCAGTGCTGAATTTGTTTCAACGGTTGAATCAATGAGAAATGTTGTACCAATGCCTGTGTATAAAGCATTGTCTGTTCTATCGGCTGAAAGGCGGCAGAAAATAGTAAATATCAATGAGAAAATCCATTCTCATAAGCTGAACATCAAATCGAATGAGCAGAAGATTTTGAAGCAACAAAGCCGTGCTGAGAACTGCAAAAAAATCAATAAATTTCTTGACAATATGAAATCCCCTGACGGCAGGAAAGAAAACTTTGTCAAAGGTATGCAGGAATACGGGACAATGGCAATGAGGACAACCTCTGAAAAGTTTGATACTACTCAGAGCAAACTCGATGCTGCAATAAAAGCATATGGTCAAACTCATTATATGTCCGAAAAACTCAAACTACGAAAACAAATCGACAAGCTCACCAACAAGAAAGAAAAGCTGATAAACAAGCTCAAGGCTCTTAATGAGTGGTCAGATAAGTTTGAATCGGTTAAAACTATGCCCGATAAGGAAGCTGACAATATTATCAGCAAGAGCTGTCAGAACATTGTTGATGAGTTTACAAACAATCCACAGGCTTTAAAAAAGCAGGCTGATGTAATCGTTTCATCTGCCGCAAAAGCTGTATTCGAAGAAAACTACCTAAAAAATGCCGAAATGTCAATTGAAGATGATTATGACAGCATTGACGGTATCATCAATAACGGCAATAAGCAAGAGGAGTATGACAAAGCGGCAAAAACTCCAAATAAGGAACATAATGCCGAGAAACAACCGAAGCAACCGAAAAAGTCCCTGATTTCTCGCAGTCAGATAAAGCAGAATGCGGACAAGATTGCACATACACATAACGAACAGCGTAACAACACTAAATCGAAAGAACAGGAATTATAAATATTATTTAGGGGCTGTTGCATTTAGTGTAACGCTCCTTTTGTTAAGAGGTGAATGAAATGATTAAATTATATGGAAATGAGATATGGAACAGCAACACTCCGAATCAGTATAAAAAGGTTATTGTAGCTTCTGAAAGCCGGTTCGAGAGCATAACCGATGCTCTCGAAAACGCAGGACTTAATTACTGCGGCTATATTAACAAGAACAAATCATATGTTGCGGTTGGCAGAGCTACTGTTCCGAATCTTGAAAAGTTAAATATCAGTTATGATTCAGTAGTCGATTCCAACAACAGGAAATATGTAACAAACAATATCATCGGAACAACCAAATACAATGATATTGGTGATAAGATGTATCGCAAATATAATACTGATTTTGCTTATAAGGTTGCTCAAAGGCTGTCAGAGCAGGATATTCCGTTTTCGGGCAGAATATTCGGTAAAAATACAACTATTACGGTTGATAATACATACAAAGATGCCATCAACGCAATTGCTCACGAAATTCGTGAGCAAAGAGAGCTTTTGTACAATGATAAAGCAGCCGAAAAAAACGAACCGTCTGCAACGGTTAAAAACAGCGTGACAGTTTCCAAAGAAGATAAAACGGAAAATCTTTTTAATGCTCTTTCGGTACTGCACTATAAAGCACATCAGTTGGAGTCTTTGAATTCTACGGTTGAACTGCTCAACAACCAACCGGAGCTGATTGACACATTCAGTACGATGTTTGAAGATACTTCTGACTTTAAGCCTGAACAGTTAAATATGTTATCTATGAATTTTGTCAAGACATACTCAGGTCTTTCGGATTCTGAATTGATTCTTGCGAATACTGCTGATTTCAACGAAATTAAACAGTCGTTCATCAACACAAATCTTGCCGATAAGCTCATTGAAAATCATGGGTATTCATATGCCCAGTCAGAACTTATAAGAGATATGGTTGATATGGGTATAGATTACGACACAATCAATTTGCTTGATTATACTTTTTCGCTTACGGAAATGCAAACTTTCATAGGTGCATACAGTCGCAGTGATTATGATTCTCTTATAAATCTTGTAACTAAGGTCAAAGGTGTTACACGAAGTGAAGTGGAAGGTATGATTTCTGACGGTACATATACCCCTGCTTTACCCGACTTTAACACTCTTGAGAAAACCCTTTATTTTCAAGAGTCCGAAGTCGAAAGTATTACATATATGTACTATAATCCTGACGCATACTCCGGCGGTCAGTTTGTAATTACCGAGGTATCTTACAAACAGATAGCGGAAGCTAACAAAGAATACGGAGATGATTTTTCAGGATTCTTTGATTTTCTTGATACAACAGGCGAACAAAGGTTAATTGATATCGGCAGCGAAAGTTTCAGAACCGCTGTTAAAAAGTTTTACAGCGGTACGGAGTTTGCCGAAGGTCTTAATGCAGATATTCAGCACAAGCTCGTTGAGCTTGCAGTAGTTCCCGAAATCAAATTACCTGAAGTACGGAAAATAGAACTTATAAAGGTCGGTGATTTTTATGAAGTCAGAGGTGAGAACGCAAAAACCGTTGCAGATATTCTCGACCTTGTTTCTACAACAAGAAACATTAACGGTTCTTCAGTTGATACAGTCGGATTCCCTAATTTTAAACTGAATGATAATACCGAACTTCTTAAAACACAAGGATTTACTGTGAATATCAAATATGAGGGACTTGTAGATCTTTCGAATGAGTTTAACAAACTCATATCTGAACAGAAAAAAATTACGAGCAATGTGTCAGACAAGCATACAATAGTTATCAATGCTTTTGCCGGACCGGGTGCAGGAAAAACAACATCTTGTCTTGAAGTAGCCGAAAAATTGAAAAAGCAAGGATTTGTTACGGAATATGTACAGGAATATGCCAAAGAGCTTGTATATGACAACAATCTTATTATGCTTGACGGACATTATGAACATCAATTTGATATTCTCAAGGAACAAGTGAAGCGTATTAACCGTCTGTATGGTAAAGTCGATTTTATCTTGACGGACTCACCTGTTTTGCTTAATAATACCTACCTTAACGAAGATAAAGGTACAAATGATTATGTTACTTATTGTGAAAATGTTAAGAAAATTTATACTCTATATGATAATTTCAATTATTTTGTTGAACGAGATAAATCAGCCTTTGAAGAAGAAGGCAGAATACACAACTTGGAACAAAGTATAGTAATTGATGATGAACTAAAAAATACACTTCACAACAATCAGATTGATTTTGCTACATACACTCACTCTACGATTGACAATATTGTTCGTGACTCTGTGCTTGCTTATGCAAAGCAGCTTATAAATTTGTATTGTAATGACGAGTTTGATTCAGAAGCGGATTTTTCAGACTTAAAAAAGGTCGGAGTGGCATACACAACAACAGAAGACAGCAAGCATACTGTTGAAGCTGTTGTAAATCTTGTTGACTATAGGCTTGAAACTTATGTTGACGATAAATTGTTTAAAGAGAAAACATATTCAAGTCTTAAAGATATGATTGATAACTGCCTGTACTCTTTATCATTTGATGACCTTGTATACCTATCTGATGATGAGCTTGCACCGTTTTATGAGGAACACGACGAGCTTGACGACGTAGATCCCGCAGTTATTCGTCAGCAGCTTGAGGACGCAGGGATAGTCAACGGTGAGCTTGTCGATGAAGATAAGCTGAACAGTGATCCATTTATTCAACAGGTTATGGCTGACGCAGAATCCGATGCCGGTGCTCTGAATGTCAGCTCAGAAGAAATCGTTAATCAATTTAATTCAGAAAATGAAATCGTCCCGATAAACGAGCCTGAGCAGACTGAGCCTAAACAGGGAAATATTCGTCCGACAATTACTTGTGATTGGAGTGAAAGTCCGGTATTTGAGAATGGCAAAACATACTCTGTTTCTGAATTTGACACACTTATGAAAAATGCCGATGACGAATGGGTTGAGCAAAGACAGCTTGAAATTGAAGAATACGGCAGTGAAAATGCGGTAGCCGAAGCTTACCGTAACGGTGAACTTGACAATATTCATCTTGGTTATGAAAAGACAAAATTTATTGTTAATATGCCAAACGGAACAACTCATACATTCAGGCAGGATATTGGCGATGGTGACGGTGGAGTTATTGATTTCTTAAAGCAGTATCCGCAGTATTCAGGTGTTGTAAAAATACTCGAAGCCGATATAAAGCTTGATAAAGGTGAAAATGAGAAAGCCGCAGATTTACCGATAACGGAAAGCAAAGGAAGAGAAGTCAGGAGCGATGAAAAATTACAGAGCGTTGACGAGCTTGCCGTGGAGGTTGAAAATGCCGCACCGTCAAGAGCAGAAAAAGCTGAAGTTACCGTAGTTAATAAAGCTGAACCGCCTACATTGTTTGATATGGTCGAAAGCTCCGAGCAGACCGAAACAAGCGTAAATGATGAAAAAGCCAAAAACTATGTAATTGAGGACAGAGAAGCTGTCACGGGAGCAAAAACAAAGTTTCAAAATAACATTGCTGTCATTAAGATTTTAAAGCAAACGGAAGCAGAAAACAGAGCGGCTACACCTGAAGAACAAGGTCAGTTGTCCCTTTACAGCGGTTGGGGCGGTCTTGCCAATGCTTTTGAGTCTGATAATGATAAATGGAAAAATGAGTATTCTGAACTCAAGGGTTTGCTTACGGATGAAGAATATACCGCAGCTCGGTCAACTGTGCTTGATTCATTCTACACAGATACAGCAATCGTTGACAGTATATATGAGGTCATTCGTAACGCAGGATTTGAGGACGGCAACATACTTGAGCCTGCAATGGGCGTAGGAAACTTTTTCGGCAGACTTCCCGAAGAGCTTCGTGATAAGGTGAATTTGTACGGTGTTGAAAAAGACAGCCTGTCAGGCAGAATAGCTCAAAAGCTGTATCCGCAAGCTGACATTACGATTGACGGCTTTGAGAATACTCGTTTCAATGACAACAGTTTTGATGTTGCAATCGGAAATATTCCTTTCGGCGATTTCAGCGTTAATGATTCTAAATATAACTCAGAACATCTAAAAATTCACGATTATTTCTTTTTGAAATCACTTGATAAAGTGCGTGACGGCGGCATTGTTGCTTTTGTAACTTCCAAAGGTACACTTGACAAAAAGGACAGCTCTTTCCGCAAGACTTTGGCCGAAAGAGCGGATTTGGTAGGTGCTGTGAGATTGCCGAATAACGCCTTTAAATCGGCAGGAACGGAAGTTACTCCCGATATTATCTTTCTCCAAAAGCGTTCTGCACCACTTGAAAATATACCCTCTTGGGTAAATGTGGGAACAACCGAAAACGGTTTATCAATCAATAATTATTTTATTGAACATCCTGAAATGGTGCTCGGTAATATTGTTCAAGGCAACAAGCTCTACGGACGAACAGATGATACAATGTGTGTACCGTTTGCTGACGGTAGACCATTATCAGAACTGTTGCCTGAAGCTGTAAAACATATTACATTTACCTATTCACCGGCAAAAGAGGTAATATCGCCTGTTTCTAAAGCAGAAGCTGTTATATCAAAACCCGAAGAACTTCGTTCACAGAGCTACTATAAATCAGGCAACGAGATTTATTTTTACGGCAGCAATTCCGCAGGAGAATTAGTTACTGTGTCGGCTAAAGATTTACTTGATAAAAAGTACACAACAAAAAACATTGACAGACTTACTGCGTTTATGGAAATCCGTGATACTTTAAGAGAACTGCTTGAGGTACAACAGCACGATAATAATGACGCAGAAGTCGAGCAGTTACAGCATAGGCTTAACACAATCTATGACAACTTTTATGATAAGTACGGTCTTATACATAGCAGATACAACCGTAATATTCTCGGATTTGACGGAGCGTATCAGCTTGTGGCATCTCTTGAGCAGGACTATGATAAAAATACCTTGATTAAAAAATCGGATATTTTCACTCAGCGTGTAAATGTTCCGAAACCGCAGATTGAACATATTGATACTGCATCGGAAGCTCTTGCCGTTTGTATCGCCGAAAAAGGATATATTGACTTTGATTATATGAGTAATCTTACCGATATTGACAAAGCAAGTCTTGAAGAAAGTTTGCGTAATAACGGTGAAATATATCCTATACCTATGAATACGGAAAATAATGAATATACATATCAGACCGCATCAGAATATCTATCAGGCGATATATATGCTAAACTTGATACAGCAGAATCCTATGCTGCTGTTGACAATATCTATAGTGCTAATGTTACTGCTCTTAAAGCAGCATTACCTACTCCGCTTAAAGCAGGAGACATTGATGTTAATCTCGGAGCTACTTGGATTGCTCCAGAATACTATGAGCAATTTATGTACAAGTTGTTTGAAACACCTCTTTTCAATCGTTCTGACGGCATTTTTAAGGACAGTAAAATATCTGTAGAATACTCTGAATATTCCGGTAAATGGTTTATTTCACATAAATCAGCTGATAAATCCGTAACTGTAACAAAAACATACGGAGCTTGCGGTTATTCGGGATATCAAATTCTTGAAGCAGCTCTTAATTTATCAGAACCAAAGGTATACAAAGATAAGCTTGACGAGTACGGACGGATTATGTTTGATAAGAATAACAAACCAATCCGAGTAATTGATGTGCCGGCAACTCAGGTCGTTCAACAGAAAGCGAATAAGATACGCAGAGAGTTCAAAAACTGGCTGTTTAGCGATCCCGTAAGACGGTCCGATATAGTTGATACATACAATCGTACTTTTAATTGTATTAAACCACGAGAATATGACGGCTCACACCTTACTTTTCCGGGAATGAATTCAAATATTGAACTGCACGAACATCAGAAAAATGCAATAGCTCACGCTATTTACGGTGGTAACACTCTGTTTGCTCATTCAGTCGGAGCCGGCAAAACTTTTGAAATGATAGCAACGGCTATGGAATGTAAACGGCTCGGTTTGTGCCACAAATCCTTGTTTGCTGTACCGAATCATCTGACAGAACAGGTGGGAGCAGACTTTTTGAAGCTCTATCCCAATGCAAACATATTGGTTGCAACAAAAGATGATTTTAAGGCTGAAAATCGTAAAAGACTGATGAGCAAAATTGCGACAGGTAATTATGATGCGGTTATCATCGGTCATACTCAACTTAAAATGCTACCGTTATCACCTGAAAGGCAGGAAAATATTTTCAAAGAGCAGATTGATAATATCGTTGCCGGTATTGCCGAACTAAAATACCAAGAAGGCAATTCTTTTAAAGTCAAGGATATGGAACGAACTAAGCGTAGTCTTGAACAACAACTTGAAAAATTACAATCAAGTAAAAAAGACAACACGGTGTACTTTGAGGAACTCGGTATTGATAAACTCTTTGTCGATGAAGCACACGAATTTAAGAATTTGTTCTGTACAACAAAACTGCAAAATGTTTCGGGTATTTCTTCGAGGGCATCTCAGAGAGCGACAGAGTTATTCGCTAAGTGCCGTTACCTTGACGAAAAAACCGGCGGTAAGGGTGTTGTATTTGCTACAGGAACTCCTCTCTCTAACAGTGTAACAGAACTACATACAATGATGAGATATCTCAACTATGATTTCCTTGCAAGTCATAATAATATGCAAAACTTTGACAACTGGGTATCTACATTTGGCGTACAGAAAAAAGAATATGAGCTTGCTCCTGCCGGCAACAAATTCAAGGAACGCACACGCATTGCAGAATATGCAAATTTACCGGAACTTATGTCAATGTTTAAAACGATTGCAGATGTCCGCACGGCTGATACTCTTAACCTTAAAGTGCCTGACTGTGAATTACACATTGTTGATGTTGAACCTACAGAATTACAGACTGAACTTGTTGAAGAATTATCAGACAGAGCTGATGAGGTCAACAACGGTTCCGTTGATCCATCAACAGACAATATGTTAAAAATCACCGGTGACGGTAGAAAACTCGGTCTTGATCCTCGACTTATCAATCCGTCATTTGAAGATGATCCCGGTACAAAACTTAATGTTTGTGTCAATAATGTTTTTGATATTTACGAAAAAACAAGCGACAAAAAGCTGACACAGATTGTATTTTGTGATTTGGGTGTTCCGAGCAAAAACTCATCTGCTGATGGCAATAAAGATGACGATACAAAAAGTGTGGCAGAACTTGACTCGCTTGAAGAGTCAGGAAAGTTTTGTGTGTATGATGATATTAGAGATAAGCTGATTGCAAAAGGTGTATCGGCTGACGAAATAGCTTATATTCACAACGCTAAAAGTGAAACCCAGAAGTCTGAGCTTTTTGCAAAAGTCAGAAGCGGTGAAGTGAGAATTTTACTCGGCTCTACGGGTAAAATGGGAACAGGCACAAATGTACAGGACAGGATCATTGCTCTGCACGATTTAGATGTTCCGTGGCGACCGTCCGACCTTGAACAAAGACGAGGAAGAATGGTTCGACAGGGTAATATCAACGATAAGGTACATCTTTATCGTTATGTAACAAAAGGCACTTTTGATGCCTACAGCTATCAGCTTTTGGAGAAAAAGCAGAAGTTTATAAGTCAGATTATGACCTCGAAAGAGCCCGGCAGAAAATGTGCAGATGTTGACCAAGCTGCATTGACTTACTCTGAAATCAAGGCTCTTTGTACAGGCGATGAGCGTATCCGTGAAAAGCTGACTCTTGAAAACAGAGTAAAAGAATTGCAGGCACTCAAGTCTGAATACAACAGCACACGATACGAACTTGAGGACAAGGTGAACGCTTATCCCGAAGAACGCAAAAAATTACTTCTTGATATAGGCAATATCAGCAAGGATATGGAAACGGTAAAAAACATACCTTTTGATGTCAAAACTGAAAGTTATCGGGTTGGGATTACTATAGGAAAAGATGCTTACTCACTTCTAGATGATGAATCAAGAAAAGTAGCTGCAAAAGCATTAACCAACGCTGTAGCACAGGTCAAAGGGGATGCTAACAAGAATAAGAGAATCGCCATAGGGGGAATCGGCAACTTTGGTGTTGAGGTAATCAATGACGGATATTTCCTTGATAAAATAACTGCAACTCTTCGTGGTAATTATACTTATTCAGTTGAACTGGGCGTATCAAGTATTATAAATCTTAAAAAGATTGAGAACTTGCTTTTTAAGGTTGAAAATGTTCTGAATGATAAAAAATCAGAACTCAATAAGCTTGATATTGACTATAAGACTGCACAGAATATGCTTCACAAGCCGTTTGAGTTTGAGGATGAACTTAACAACAGTACAAAAAGGCTTGATGAGTTGACAACTGCCTTAAACATTGATATGTCAGAACACAAAGTAGATAAACCCAAAAAGACTCATTATTTTGGTAAGGATTTTATTCTTGGAAAAAACAAATCATCAAAGCAAATACAGAACAATGAAGTTATGAAATCAGAGCCTAAAAGGAGTGAACAAGAGTTGTGATTATAATAGCTTGAAACGGCTTTAAACGGCTCTTTATTCCGATTTTGCGGTAGATAAATATTTTTTATTTAATTTAAAAAGCAGCCGTTCAGACGGCTCTGAACGGCTCTTTTTTGTTGTCCTTAAAACTTGCAAATTTTCCGATTTTGACATATGATAATATGTAAAGAAAATGAAGTGTGGTGATATTTATGATGTCAATTACAAGTACACGATATCTTTCTAATGTCGATTGGTTACAAGATGTGGTTCAAGGTACGGATTTAATCCTGTGCGGAGTTTCGGCACTTGAGTACCTTGAATTATTCAATGGTTATGTCAATGAATCTAAGATACAGGTGTATGCTCAGAACGAGGGACAATTTGATAACATTGAATATCATATTGTCAATTCATTTGACGATATTGAGTATCTCAATTTTGACGGTGTTTTATGTACAACTGTTAATCAGACTATAAACGATATGCTTTCTGATTATGACAACATAGATGAGCTTGCTTTTCTTGAATCATTGAGCAATTATTATTTCGCCAACAATGAATCATTTGATAATCTTAAAATTGAACCGAATAAACTGAGTATTTTCAATCGGATAAAACAAATTGCAATTAATTATTATTGCTCAGACTGAAAGGAGTATGTATATGAAAACTAATTATCTTGTAACCGCTCAATGTGAAGTTTTGGTAGAATATGCAAATGCCGTTATGACAAAGTATGAAAAGTATCTTCGCTCTGACTCAGCTTTGGATTGCGTGAAAAAGATGTATAAGGATTTATGCTCATACAACACAAAGATTATTCTTTGCGATAATCAGTCTGATTTAGGTGCTTTGTACAGCAATATAAAAGAATATGAGTGGATAATTGAACATATACCATCTGCTGTTTCGGTTGGAGCGTTAATATGACTTATACTGATGCTGAGTTTAATTTGGCTTATAAAGAAATATTAGAGCGTGTTTTAGTCAACAAATTCCCCCTCATCCGCCGTAAAAAGTGGATGAGGGGGAATTTGTTATTTACTGTTATTTTCTTCTGCAATCCTCTCGAGTTCACGGATTACAAGTTTTTCGACATACGCAGGGGGGGTTCGCTTGCCAGTTTCCCAGTTTTCAATTGTTCGCTTTGGAATTTCAAAAACTTCGCTCATTCGCTGTTGAGTTAATCCGGCGTTGAGCCTTGCCTCTTTAATCGTCAACTTTATCAACTCCTTTCATAAAGCCATCAATCCAAATGACCTTACCAGTCTGATATCGGCGAAAGTGTCCGCGAACTTGGAACACTCCTTCAGGACTGCGGTGGTGACCGACTGATGCAGCGTATAGTTGATTTTGAAAAGGTCTGAATACAATTGTTTTGTTGCCTTTTTGATTTTTCCCGACTGCTGAAAATTCTCGCTTATCTCGGTCAAGAAAATTCCCATACCATAAGAAAGCATTCGTGTGTATATACGATGTTATCAAGGTCATCATTACATCAAGCTGTTCTTGTCTTGTTGCAGTTTCTTCCGCTAATTTATAATGCATTTGAAAATCGTTTACCCCTTCGGGAGTAGGAAAGAACTCGCCTTTAGCGAATAGTTTTTTATTGAATTTTAATGAGAATTTTCTTTGAAGCCCTTTTGATTCCACATATAGAACGCATTCGGGATTATCTTTTTTGCGTATTTCACACTTGCGAAAAAACGGTTCGGCTAAGGAACATTTCAATCTGTCTTTTTCTGCCCATTCTCGAAGATAAGAATAGGCAGATTTTTCAATGTATATGGTGTTCATCTGATTCCCTTCAATTCATATAGCTCATAAAGATTTCGTGCGCATTGGGGCAGAGGTCAACCAAGTCTTGCTTGTACACTCTGAATTTTTCGCTTGTTGTTTCGGCATCGAACCACAAGCCTTTTGCCGAGGTTCCACAAACCACTTTCCCGTTGGAGCCGTTTCGGTCCGGCTTTATTTCTTCGCCACGACGATAGATTTTGTTGTTTTGAATTTCAAATTTCATAATGTTTTCTCCTTTATTTTGGTTATTTAAGTCTGATGTCAAATGACAGAGAATAGAATTCATTTGGAATGTCCATTGTAAAGAAGTATTCGTCATCAATGTTGCCTGCCTCGTCAACAGAGTACAAATATTGTTCAAGGGCTAACATCGGAGCAGAGAATGTGATTTCTTTCCCAATTGTATCACCGAGACAATCCTGTTTCACATATTCTATGTTATGGATCCTGTATTTACCTTCTTTCAGTTGGCTCGCAATGAAAGCGACTGCATCTTCTTTTGTATCGAAGATTTTATGTGGGCAATCGTAATTGGAAGGATTACAATTGTTTTCCTCCGAGTCTGTGAAAAAATATTCAGCCATTTTGTGACCGTCAAAGTGATAAAGCCCATTACATTCTTCAATCTCATCGTTGTAGAGTAAGATTTTATCGCACATTGCCTCGTTGCAATACACAATAAACTGCTCCTTGTAGATGAATAATTTGCAAGTAGGGTTTTCTTTCTCAAGGTTGTTTTTGACTTCGACCGCCTCGTCATAGGTAAGGCATTTGTTATCAAAAACATATTCGGTAGATGTTGCGATTCTGTACATATTGTTTACTCCTTTGCGTTTTCGTCAATAATAATTTTTTTCATAGTGTTTACTCCGTTATTAAACATAGTCTGACCAATGGTCGTTGAAAAGCTCAACTGCTCTGTCGTAGTCATCTGTATAGATTACTTTGTGATTGGAATCATCGGAAACATCTTCCTCAACGAGAACAGACTTCGGGATCCACATTGTCTTGTGCTGATAGCATCCGACATTAAGCATTGCATATACAGCTTTTTCGGTCTCTTTCAAAATTGCAAAGACATAGCACATTGTGATGTTCCTGCCAAGCTCATTTGCTACCTTGTTAGCAAACCAATCTTTTACTGTGATTACCTTGTTTTCCATTCTTGTCATTTTGATATCCCCTTTCTTTATTGTATCTATATTATATCACCCATTGGGTGATATGTCAAGTGTTTTCTTGAAATATTTTTTAAATTCAAACAGTTTTTTCTGTAAAATAATTGTAGAGCATATTTTGTCCTCCGTTCTGGTTTCTAGTCAATTCCATTTTAACGGATTTTAGGTAAATATGCTCTACTTTTTTGAAATTTTTTTGTAGGCTCTATCCCTTACCCCAACTTTTATTATAGAGCCAAAAGATGTTATCTGCCTTTTTGTTGTTTTTTCAAATTATATAGCTCATAAAAACTTCGTGGGTTTTGTGTACTTTCTTACATACCAGCAAACAAGTAAGGGTAATCGATCCCTGTAACGCTTTTCAGATAAACGAGATCTGAAAAGTTGAAACCATAATTGAGAGAAGAATCCCTGTTTTCCTCTCCAGTAAGAATAAAATGAAGTTTTTTCTGTTCGATATCTGAAAGAATGGTTAGCTTTTCCGTTCCGAATCCTTTTTCATTTAGATGATATAACACCACTCTGGAAAGCTGAATCTGCATTGCTTTGTCAATATCGTTGTCAGCACAACCGTCCATAATATCCAGAATCATAAATAAAACGCTGTTATCTGATTCAGGAGAAGTGTCTTTCGGTTCAAATTTTATGTCCTGCTCATTCACAAGCCACCATATTGGGCATCCCACATATTTGGCAATGGCAAGTTTTTGCTCATCGGTGGTTTCCACAACGGCTTTAAGACTGTTGAATCTTTGCGGAATGGCACTAAGTTTTTTTAAAACAGATTTTTTACTACTAAGTCTAACAGACACATTTTCATCAAAATCAAGAAGCGAATCTATTGATACCTCAAAGTAATCTGCTATTTTCTTTAATATTTCTCCGTTCGGGATAGTTCCTTTTTTCCAGTTGTTCGCAGAACCTGATGAAATTTCAAGTTCTTTAAGAACCGCATGGGGTTTTATTCCTTTTATTTCTGATAGATATTGAAACTTCTCCCAAAACATAGACAAACATTCTCCTTGATTTTTGTAAAATTGTTTTATTTCATCTTTTGTTCTTGAATTTTCTTGTAGCAGTATAGCGTTGCTTTGCAATCCGCTAAACTATCGTGTGCTGTTTCACTGCCCCAATCGTAGCAGTAATATTCGGCACACTTAGTTAGAGTCTGCCACTTATTACAACCATAGTACTCACTCCATTCACCGTATATGTCTGCGAACATTTTCATAACATCAAAAGTTGTGGCTTTAGTGTTCTCAATGCCACAGGCAGACAAGAACATCAAATCAAGACCTACATTGTAACCAATTATGACTTTTGCCGACTTTATAATATTGTTTAATTCGTAATAAACATCGGAAACTGTCGGTGCGTTCACTACCATTTCAGCAGTTATATGATTGATTGCCATAGCTTCGTTCCAGCTCTTTGTTCTTTCAGGCTTTATATAACTGTTAAATAGTGTCTTGCCCACACAATTAATAATAGACACTTGTAACAGCTCGTCTGTTACAGAATCGAGTCCAGTCGTTTCAGTGTCAACTATTATAATTTCATTTTCTTTTAATGTACTCATAATATTCCTTACTGATACACTTTGTCCGATTTCTTGTCTTTTCTTATACTCAGCCTTTAACTCTCTGCGTTTTGCCTGAGCTGCACGCTTTTCCTTTTCCTCAGTACGGTAATTTGTAAGCTCTTTTTCAGTCATAGGTCTGACTTCCTCGTCCCATAAGTAAAGCTCCTTAGATGGGCAATAGGCATTAATCCATAAATATTTACCGCATTTATCATTAATTTTCACAAAATGTTTTAACTTCCATTGTCTTTCAGTAAGTAACTTTTTATCCTGTTTGACTTGTATTTTGGTTCGTACACTTGTTATGTAATTGTTCCAAATATTCATTTTCCGTTCCTCTTTCTTTTCTCTAACTTAATCGTCAGTAAAAAATATTATAATTGCGGTTATGAACCATAAACCTGCATAAATCAGTGTAGGTGACAACACATACCACCAGCTCCAATTAATTACATTAAGCAGCTTTAATTCAATAAATATAATTTGTTCTAATACTGCAATAAGTGTTATACAGCCTGTTTTTGGAGATGAATTATCGTTCATTTTTTCACTTCCAATCGTTTATTTGTATTAATTTGGGGTTTGAAGGTCATAGCAGAGCAAGGTATTGAAGTCAACAGAAAAGTATCTTGCAAGCATTAGTATAGTTACATATGTCATTGTAGTAGTTCCCATTTCGTAGTTAGTATAGGTACTTCTGTCGACTCCCAAATAGTCTGCAACTACTTTCTGAGAAACACCTTTTTGATTTCGCAGCTGTTTTAGTCTTTGTCCTACTTGCTTATAAATAAAGCGTGATTTAATTCTATATCCCATAAGTAATATCTCTCCTATTGGTTATTTGAAATCTTAATTTTATAGCCTGCAAGAAAAATTTATCCCACCCTGAATAGCGGAAAATGTTATATAATTATTTTTTATGTTTGTTCTACCTTAGAAATTGATTTTTTGTCAGCTGATACGGTGATTCCAATTTTCGCCATTTTTACTCCTCCACATCATTTGCTTTTGCATTATTTGGTATATAGATGTTGTAAATTGTTTTGTCGTCATTAATCCACGATATATAAAAAACAGGGTTAACGCTATTTTCGTCGATGTGTGTCGAATATTTTTCAATTCTGGCATCTTCTGACTCAACATACTTTATATTCATCTTAACACTGTTCTTTGGCACTTCAATCGTTTCGTCAGAGGTATTGAAATAGTAATACTTATCATCTTCTAAATAATATGCTGTACTTGATATAGGGGTTATTTTGTCAGAACTTTCAAGCTCCATCTTGCCACCACTAATCATTGATGAGTATATTACACATCCCATAAAACAGATAAATACCAAATCAGTTATTATAATACTTGAGAGAAATATATCGCCTATGCAATTAACGGCTTTTGATAACTTTATTATTTTACTTTCATATTTATTGTTATTCTCATCGTCACACCAACATAATTTATCATACTTTCTCTGAATTAAGCTATAGACGATGAAAGAAAAAATCAGCAAGATTATGCTGATAATAAAGATAATAAAAAATAACATATTATTTTCACCTCATTCCATATCAACCTGAAAATCTGTTGTAATCGAGCCTTCAGGGATATAAATTTTATACTTTTCTCCTGTACTTGAAATTCTGAGCGACAAAAGAGGTTCAAAAGTAAGCGGATTTTCAGTTGCTTTTTCGTCAGCCGATTTTACTATAGTATCTATGTGCGGAGTATCCTTAGTATAGATTATTTCGCAATCGTCAGCCTTAATTTTGCTTGCTTTGTAACTACCTTTATCAGTTTTGTAGTAATAATAATAGTATTGCTCAGTATTTACTTCGCCGCACCCAATAAAAAAACCACCTTGTAAATCACGATTGTCTTTAAAATTAACAATACTTTGGCTGCTTTTTACTTCATCTGATAGTTTAATATCAATTGTGTATTTAAAAGATGATATAATTGTTACTACACACACTATATTAATCAGAAGTGCTGTTAATACAATTGCCAGTTTAATAAAACTCGGCTCTGAATGTAGCTCTGAATGTAACATTATAAAAAATACAAAAAAGAAAATTAAAGCGAGAATACAATTAATTATAACTAACATTTCTTACACTCCTCATCTGAACAAATATTCCCTGTAAATTTCTGTTCGGGCTGTCATTCGCAAGCCGTTAAGGAGCCTGCGATATTTTTCATTATTTCCTGTCTTTTTTGCAAGAATAATTTCTTCGTCCTGTGCTTCCCACTCGTGCAATGTGCTGTCAATAAGCTTGTTTGCCTTGTGGACTCTCTGCATTACTGTTCTGTACAGCTTTCCTGAGTCAATCAGCTTCTGAAGCTCATCCGTCCTGTGATTGTACAGAAATTCAAGGTATTCAGCCTCGTCCCACAACAAGCTTCTCATATTGTAGTTATTGGTTCTCTGATTGTAGCTGTAGTATTTGTATTCCTTTTCGTTACAGATATTGATTTTTTCTTCGACTGCATACAACGGAAGCTCTGTATCATTGAGCTTTGCTTTGCTCACATATGTCTTGTCGGAATCTATATCGCACATTCTTTCAAAAAATTCAATCGTCATAATTATTTCCTCCTAACAATTTTGGATAGTGCTTCTCTGCATCGGCTATACTCTTATACTTATCCGTTACAACCATTACGGATACTTCTTTTAAACCTTTGTCTTTAACTACAAGAGGTAAAGCCTTGTTGTAATTGAATATTTCTGATTTATCAAGGATTCTGCAAATATAGCAGATTCCTTTTTCTTTGTTTTCAGCAACTATATAGCCTGTACCGGTATCATATTCCGCATAATCGGTAAACAATACCGGCTGACCGCTTTTCTGAAATAATACCGCTTTAGTCATTGTTATCGCCTTTTTCTTTGCTTTTGAAAAACATATCAAGAGCTGCTGCAACTGTGTCGGCGATTTCCTCATTGCTAAGACCTGCAAAGTATTTCTTGTAGAGTGTTGGAGCGATAGACACCTTTTTATCGGGCTTTTTCTTTTTAGCGGATAAAACTTTCAGCATTTCATCGCCATCAAGTACACCGTCAGCTGACAAGATTCTTAAATCTCTTGCCTGAGCTTCTGATATTTTCATTAGCATATTATCGTCAGCAGAGTTAATCTCGAATAATTCCGACTGCTCATCTGCCGATAAATACGATAATTCTACACCTGCTCTGACGGCAAGTTGACCTTTATCAATCCAACCGAGAATACCGTCAGATAACTTGCTTATTCGCACAAGTCTTGCAATAGTATTCCGACTTAATCCGTACTCATCTGCAACCTTTTCACGGCTGTTGCCGGAAGAAGTTTCTTCGCCGTTAAGCACACGAATTTCATTGATGATGTCATTTCTCTTTCCCTGAGAAAACATTTCAGAATATCGTCTTGCAATAATTCTTGCCTGTTCAGATACTTTGAGGTCATTGAAACCTCTCTGAATAAGGTTGCTTTCATCAACATAAGTTTGAGCTTCCTCTTCTGTGAGTTGCTCTTTAATAATGGCCGGTATGGTTTCAAGACCTGCTATTTTAGAGCAATTCCACCGGTTATGACCGATTAAGATTTCGTATGTATCTGTTCCATCAGGATTTGGTCTGCAAACAATAGGTGTCATTACTCCGTTTTTGCGGATTGATTCAACCATATCATCCCTGCGTTCGCCGTCGTAAAGAGAAAACTGATGATTGTGAAACGGTACAAGCATATCAAGCGGTATTTGCTTTATTTGATTGTTTTGCGAGAGCATAGCTTCAAAATTAAAGCCTGTCATTGTAATACCTCCGAAATTTAATAAAGTTCAATGCTTTCATTGTTAGCTATAAAATGTTTTTTCATTTTCTCAAAGTTTGTCCAATATGGTAAATACACATTATAGCCAAACTTCTCTTTGAGTTCCTGCTTAGCTTTCTTGCTACGAGCTCCGTAAAGTTTGCAATCTTTTTCGGTAACTATCGACTGTCTCTTACAGCAACAAAATCGCCTGCGTTCTTCGCAGTCCTCCATAAGCCACTTGCCACGAAATTCATCGTTGATATAAACCATAATAACATTTTGAAATCTCGATTTTTGAGTAAGATTCAGAGATACTTTGTATCCGTCAATTTTGAGATGTACACACGGACTCCATACAGATGCAAGGGCTTCGTCAACTTTTTTCCACTCTTCTGCGGTCATTGTTATTCCTCCGTAATTTACGCACCGATTCTTTTCGACAATTCATCGGCACAAGCTATGTATTCCTCTCCGAGCTTACTGCCCTTAATCAAGCATAATGCTTTGTGCTGTTTTGTGCTTTCAACTGCTTGTGTAGCACGGTGTATCTGAATGCCGAAAAGAGTATCATTGTAGATGCTTTCAAGCTGTTCGACAACACGCTTGCTTGCGTTGGTACGGTCAACCATTGTCGGCAGTACGCCGAGGATCTTTAAATCCGGATTGATTGTTTCCTGTATCTGTGTAATAACTCCTGTAAGCGTTTTAAGACCGCCAAAGGCAAAATCCTGTACCTGTACGGGTATAATTACTCCTGAGCTGGCAGTCAATGCGTTCATCAGCAACACCCCTAATGAGGGATTGCAGTCAATGATTACATAATCATACTGTTTAACTGTATCATCGTTCAGGATACGCTTGAGTATTGTTTCTCTTGACAAAACTCCTGCAAGGAATAAGTCTGCATTTGCAAGGTTAATATCACAAGGTATGTAATCAAGATTATTAACCTCGTTATGTCTGATGCAGTCTTTAGTTTCGACTGCCTTACTCATACCTACCTTGCCGATGAGAAGGTCACTCATTGTAGGATTGCCGTCTGTATTGTCGAAATCGGCATATTTGGATAAATCCGCCTGTGGGTCAAAGTCTATTGCAAGCACTTTGTTGTTTTTGAGGGCGAGAGCGGTTGCTATATTAAAAGCTGTTGTTGTCTTACCGACTCCGCCCTTCTGATTAGCTATTGAAATGATTTTGCACATAATTTATACCTCCGTTATCTTGATTTATCTGTTTGTTTTTCTTTGCTGACTGTATTTTTTTGAGAGATTATTTTAGCGTTATTCTTAATTTGTTTGCGGAAAATTGGAGCTTTTCCTTTAGTTTCGTTTTCTTTAGTTTCAACCAATTTAGACTGCAACTTTGATTTTTCAGGCTTTTGAAATATGTACATCAAATCGTGTTGTTCTCCAACATCGGTAACATCAAACTTTTTGACACATTTACTGAACCAAGGTAACTCATCGTTGAGTTTATACGCAATATTCAGAATTTCAGCATCTGACATTTTCTTACTTGAAATGTATCCTGAAAATTGTCTATGCTTAAAATCGTTGCTTTTTAAAAATTTAGATACCAGTTGATAGGCTTTTAAGTAAATATAAGGACTATTTGAATGAAAAATCTCTTTCACTCTTTTGGTTTCTAAATCAAAATTTATTGCTTTAATACATTTCTTGTTTTCAGGTGATTCAAGTGCTTTCTTCATTGAGAATCACCTCAAGTTTTATTCCCAAGTTGCTTAAGAACATCTTCAACGCTTTCATTAACATTATTGTGCCAAAAAAGTTTTTTTGCGTAGTTTAAAAACCAGTCTGAGTAATACAAATCAAGCATTGCTTTTCCCAATGCTCCATAATCTCTGCTTCTGCCTTTATCGGTAAAAATCAGGTGGTAGGGTTTGTCTGTTTTTATTTCGGGTAAATCAAACCTCCTGAACATATTCCTGATGAATTCATACATTTCAGACGGCTCATAAATATCATCATTGATGACTTTCTCTTCGTCAATAACAATTTCAACCTTGTATTTAAATTTCATTTATATCACTCCTTAAAACGGTAAATCTTCGTCAGCACACAGTGCATCGTGTATCATCTGATACTCTTCCTGTTTCTTGTGGTCAGGGTCAAGCTTCGGTATTGGTTCGCTTTTGTCAACTCCTCTTTTGGTGTAACCGAGATAGTCAACTTGTTCAACAATGACTTCTACAATATTTCTGACAATATTATCTTTGTCGATGTAGCTTCTCGTTTTAAGGTATCCTGTAACAGCAATCAAATCACCCTTGCCTTTATATTTGCAAAGATTTTCAGCCGTCTTGTTCCAAAAGACAAGGTGCAAATACTCTGCTTCATTACTGTAAATACTGTTAACAGCTAACACTACATTGCACAGAGCTTTGTTTGTTTCCTTTGTGTATTTGAGTTCAGGATTGGCAGTAAGTCTGCCGATAAGTTTTACTTCATTGCGAATCATAATTTTAACTCCTTTAAAAATATTTGTGTTTTGCAACTTATGCCCCGTTGGGGCACAAGTTAATTTTCAATTACTTTGTCATATAACGCAGCTTTTTTTACGAGCCTTTCAGATGTAACCATCATAAAAAATCTTACTGCATCGCTTGCGTTTTCAAAGTCTTTCGTGTGGTTCTCACCGTCAAGGTCTGTATATTCAACTACTCTTACTGTTTTCATCTTTGTTTTACCTCTCCTAAACTATTTCTGAATATATTATACATCATTTAGGGGTAAAGTCAAGTGTAATTTTAAATTTTTTGTTCAAAAACGGCATTTTTTTCAATTCTTATTGACAATTTGTTTATACTTGATAAAATAATAGTAGTAGCAAAAGTATATCGAAAGGGATTGGTCTGATGGTTACAATTAAAGAATTTACCTGCGAACGATGCGGAAATAAATTTGAAACTGTTGCTAAACATGCTAAGTATTGTCCTGAGTGCAGAGAAATAAAGAAGCTCGAACGGATTCAGGCATACAAGGAAAAACAAAAAGCAGGAACGGCACGAAGAGTCGGCACGGAACAGATATGCCCGAACTGCGGAAAATCTTTCATTCTAAAATCCGGCAGTCAGAAAATCTGTGAGGAATGTGCAAAGAAGAGAGTTTATCCTAAAAATTCTACGGTAAAGCCGAAGGACTTATATGACATAATCCATATTTATGTGCCGAAGGGCGAAAAGGAAAAATTGCAGAATTGGGTCAAAGACAAAGGGTTAAATCTTAACAAGGCATATAATTATGCAATGCAATTATTTATGGAAGAGATTGACCGTGAAGAAGAAAAATATAAATAATAATTATTCCAAGCTTTTATTTTGTGACCTGTCATTGTTTCTGAGATAATCGTTAATGCTTTGACGGGCATATTCAATCTTTTTAAGCTCATCAATAATTGCCTTGTATTCTTCATTCATCTGCTGAACATCGGAAGTTAATTTTTTTCGTTTTTCTTCAAGAGTTGAAATTGTCGGCAATCTTCTGTCGGGATACAAACTTAATAATTTAGCAACTGCATCATCGTACTTATCAAGTGCGGTGATGTTTTCTTTTTTGTATTGTTTTTGATTTTTGGCAGTCATCAGATTTTTGTGATAAGGCTTGTACTTCTCATATGTCCTTATGAGCTTTATTACATCTGCAATATCGTTAATTTGGTTTTGAGTTCTGTTAAGTTTGGAAACAATAACCATTCTGTCATTGTATTTTTCTGCAGCTCTGTTTTCTATATCCGACTCACTTCTCATATTGTTTTCAGACAAAAAATTTATGAGCTTTGAAACCTCCTGCATATTCTTAATGTTCGCCCAATGCAATAATCCTTTGGAAGTCTGAAATACATCTGTGCTTGTATCAATAATTCGGGTTCTGTATGTTTTTCCGCTTTTACCGGTTTTTAAGAATTGATACTGCTCAATGCGTTTGCGTAATTGAGGTTCGTCATAATACCAACCAAGAGTGCGACCTCTTGAAAAACGCTGTTGTCCCTGCAAGCGAAATTTTATCTTTATGACATTTTCGGGAGTATAAATACATTCAACATTTTTCTTTTTAAGCTGTTCTAAAAAATCTTCAAAAGATGTCGATTGCATTATTGTTTCATCAATCACACATCTTAATTTTGACTTCCAAGATTTACCCAAATAATCCTGTTGCCATTCGTAGTAACATTTGCCCGGATTGATAGGTTTTTCAATTACAGATAAATTGTATTCTTTGCATAACTCATCATTTATTTCACGGAGTTTTTTCCAAGACTTACCGCCACGATTTTGCTGCCATTCAAAAGTACGGAAATTCTCAAAATTAATATTATTAAAAATTATGTGGTTGTGTATGTTGTCCTTATCCGTATGTGTCGCTACTATGTACTGATATTTATTTTCAAGCAAGCGTTCGGCGGTTTTTATTCCAATTTCAAGTGCTTGTTCAGGTGTAACTTCCTGTCCTTTAAACGATTGCTTAATATGTTGAGCGAGAACATCACCTTTGCCTGTTCCAAATTCTCTGATTGCCAAAAATTCCTGTTCTGCCGATTTGCCATCCTCGGTACAACCGTAGCAGTACACATATTTTTGATTTTCTGTTTTTTCCGGATTTAGAATGTAGTCAATTGCTACAGAGAGCGTAGTTTTGACTGAACCGAGTTTAGTGATTGCCATATTTCTTTTTGCACCTTCTTAATGTATTCGATGTCCTCATCGTAAAAGCGATTTGTTGAATTCACTCGTTTTGCAATCTGATTTATGTTAGTTCCTATTGCAGTAATGTTTTTTCGCAAATCGTCAAATTCTGAAAAATTCACATTGATGACAAATCCTTTTATTGCCTGTTTTCGCAAAAACGAACTTAGCGATTTTTCATTAGTGAGCGAAGCTCGTTTTTCTATAATTTTCAATTCTTCTTCAGAAACTCTTACGCTGATTCTGATAGTTTTGTTTTCAATATTTTTCATAAAAATGCCTTTCTGTAAAATTTTAATTTTCTAAAAAACGGGGTTTTAGGGGTATCCCTTAACAAGCAATTTTTCAAATTTTACGGATTTGAAAAATTGGCGGTTTGTGTCGAAATGTCCGACACACCGCAGTGCTTGCTATTAGACCTTCGGGGGTATTTTCCCTCTAAATAAAAATTGCAAAAATACCCTCTATATATATTCCGTAATTTTTGCAATTTCGCACCCCTGCTTTTAAAAAATTTTTTCATTTTTTAAATTTTTTCTGATTTTAGAACAGGGTAAAATTAAAAAAAGATTTTTCTTGCAGAAGAAAAATCTTGAAAACGCTAATATATTGTGATAATATGTTTATATCAATAGTTGTCTGTTCAGTCGTTAAAAGAACGGAGTGTTTTTTTAATGACGATGAACAGCACGCACCTTGAAAATTCAAAAAATTTAAAAAGTGATAATCAGCTCATTTTGCTTAAAGCTTATAAGCGAAAAACTGCCCGACAGGAAAAATGGATGTTTTTCGAAAAAGCTTATGATAAGAACAAACACAAAAAGCGAATTGAGTCGCTGAGCGATTATAACGATAAGTCGGATGTATATATTGATACTGAATCTGACATAGTGAAAACTTTATCAGCTCAGGAGTTGCACAAATGCTTGCTTGTGGCTTTAGATGAATTGACCGACCTTGAAAGACTGATTATTGATGAGGTGTTTTTTTCTCCTGATAAACGCCCCTCACTCGAAGAGCTTGGAAACAAGCATAATATTTCAAGACAGGCGTATTCTCGTAAGCTCAATCGCACATTGCACAAATTACGCATACTTATAGAGCAAGATATCACAGAATACTAAAAAAATTAAAAATTTTTTAAATTTTTTTGGATTTTAGGGGTGCGAAAACCCGTTTTTTACGGAATATATATAGAGGAAAAAATCCTCACGAAGTCTTGACTTGATTTTGCAATGTGATATTATGGAGGTAAATCAATTGTTGCCTGCGTAAAAGGAGAATAACAGATATGCAGGAAAACAAACAAAATTTACGATTTACAGCCCTGTATTGCCGCCTATCGTCTGATGACGAGTTAAAAGGCGACAGCAACAGTATTATACATCAAAAGCAAATCCTTCAGGACTATGCACTTAAACACAGCTTGACGCCGACAGAGATTTATGTTGACGATGGCTTTACGGGAACAAATTTTGACAGACCGGATTTTAAAAGACTTCTTTCCGATGTTGAAAACGATTTAGTCAAAACAGTTATAGTAAAGGACTTATCAAGATTGGGCAGAAACTATCTTAAGGTTGGGTACTACACAGAAGTATTATTCCCGGAAAAAGGTGTCCGCTTTATTTCTATTGCAGACAACCTTGACACATCGGTCAATGATGAATTAAACGATTTTATCCCATTTAAAAACATTATGAATGAATGGTATGCCAAAGATTTGTCACGCAAGCAAAGAGCTGTAGTTAAGAGCAAAGGCAACTCAGGTATACGATTGGCAACTCGTCCGCTTTACGGTTACAAAAAAGCCGAAAACGGCGATTGGTTAATTGATGAGCCGACAGCTGCCGTTGTGCAAAAAATATTTGACTTGTACCTAAAAGGTTACGGTCCGGCAAGTATTGCAAATTATCTTTTTGCGAACAAAGTTAAAATACCATCGACAATTGGATTGCCAAAACTCAATCCGGAGCAAAATCCATATCGTTGGTCTAAAGATACCGTTGCAAAAATTTTGACTTATCAAGATTACTGCGGCGATATGATTAACTTCAAGCGTTCGGATGTTGACAGTCTTGTAATATTCCCTGACAGACAAGAGCCGATTATAAGTCGAGAGATTTTTGCTGAAGCACAGAAATTACGATTAGACAGAAAACCAGTTAGACACGATTACAGCGAACCGGTGCTTTTTTCTGACTTGTTATTATGTGCCGACTGCAAAAGTCGAATGTATGCACAACGCCGTTACCACGGAACAACTTCTTATTCTTGTTCAAAAGCAAGAAAAACGCAAGGTTGCACCTCGCACTATATTAATGAAAACAAACTTATTGATTGTGTCAAAAGCGACATTAACAAGCTCATTAAAAACAAAGGGATTGTTATAAAACTCGCAAAAGAGAAAATGCACATTGACACCAAAACGGCACAATGTGCAAATTCTCAAAATCTTAAAAATGCGAAAAAACGCATTTTGCAAATTGACACAATTCTCAAAAATTTGTATGAAGATAAAGTGCTTGGAAACATAAATCTCGCAACTTTCAAAAAGTTGGAATCTGATTATTTACGAGAGCAAGCAGAACTCAATAAAGTCATTTTTGAGCAATCTAAAATTAAGGTTAATCTTGAAAATCGCTCTAAATCAATTTGTGGATTTTTGAAAAAACTCGAATCTTATAATAATCCCGTTTCAGAGTTATCAAAAGATTTGTTGATTGACTTAATTGACAAAATTGAGATTTGCGAAGCTACGAAAAACGGTAACGAACGCAGTCAACAAGTACATATTTATTACAAAGAGATTGGCAAAATCAACCTTGAGTAAATTTTGTACCCAAACAGTAACGCCCTAAAGGAAGCACATTTATGTGCAACGCATTGCGACTATATTTCAGACGGGAGAACAAGGTTCGCCGCTACAAAACAATACACCGCTTTCTTCACATCAAAACATATGTGTGTGAACATAAAATTTCATCAAGACGGGCGTCCAATGAACGCCCCTACGGAATTGTGCAAACGGTTGCTATACTACGCTCGGGCATGATATGTTTTTTGATATTACAAACTGTCTACACGAATTGGGAACGGCGGCTCGCCGTGCTACAGAATTGTGCAAACAATTACAATGCCATATACACTAATTGGAGTATCCTTATGTTTAATATAACCGAACTTTTAAAAAACGAAATATCTGTATGGGAACGACTGAAAAATTGCGGAAAGCCTGTTGTGCTTTACGGAATGGGTGACGGTGCGGACAAGGTTCTTGCCGCATTTGACCGATACGGAATCAAAGCGTCTGCCGTTATTGCAAGTGATGATTTTGTGCGTGGGCAGAAATTCCACGATTTCACAGTAAAGAAACTATCCGATGTTGAAACCGAATTCGGCGACATTATAATCGCTCTCTGCTTTGCAAGCCAGCTCCCCGATGTTATGGAACACATAACGAAAATTTCCGAAAAGCACGAAACGCTTGTCCCCTCCGTTCCCGTTTTTGGAAACAAACTTTTTGACAATGATTTTATTACCGAAAATAAAGAGCAAATTGAAAGTGCATACAGTCTGCTTGCCGATGACCTTTCAAAAAAGGTTTACGAAAACATTCTGAAATTCTACTACACAGGCAGAATTGACCTTCTCCCCCCTGTCACAACCGACAAGGACGAGGCTTTTGGCAATATTCTGAATCTCGGTGAAAACGAAAGCTATGTTGACCTCGGCGCATACAACGGCGACACGATTGACGAATTTCTGCACTACACAAACGGCAGTTACAAGCGTATAATCGCATTTGAACCCAACGCAAAGAATTTTGAAAAGCTGAAACTTCATTGCAAGGGCATGGCGAATGTGTCGCTTTGGCAACTCGGCTCATACAGTAAAAACACGGAGCTTATATTCAACAACAAGGCCGGTCGCAACAGCGCAATTGCCGACAAGGGCGTTGCAACAAAGGTTGCGACAGTCGATACGATTCTCTGCGGAATGGCGGCAGGCTACATTAAAGCCGATGTTGAGGGGGCGGATATGGAAACCCTCATAGGTATGCAGAAAACAATGGAAAACTGCAAACCAAAGCTGAATTTTTCGGCATACCACAGATTTGAGGATATTTTCCGCCTTGCGTTGTATATTCACAGCGTGAATCCCGACTACAAAATTTTTCTCCGCCACCACCCATACATTCCGGCATGGGATACGAATTTATATTGTATATAATTTGCCGACGGCAAGTCGCCGTATGGGTTTTATACAAAACAAAAATGCATCAGACCTTTTCGGGATCTGATGCATTTTTTAATAATTTCAGTTATGTCTTTTTATTCGCTTACGAACAAGTGACGAACACCGCTAAATTATAATCAATGATTATTTATTAGATACTGTAAGTGCGCCTGTTGTCTTGTCGAAGCTGAATGTATATGTACCGCCTGATGCGATAAGTGTTACATTAGCTGAGTAAGAGCTCTTGAGTGTCTTTGCACCGCTGTCAACAATCTTTGAACCGATTGTGTATGCTGTACCGTAGTTATAAATCTTGAATGAGTATGTACCCTCACTAAGCTTTACTGTACCCTTTGCAACATTGCTTTCGCCGCCCTTGTCATCAAGAACGAGGTTGATGTCGCCCGATACATGAACATCATCAGCTTTTTCATCCTTTGCAGGAACATAACCTACAACGAGTTTCTTTGTTTTTGTGTTGAGTGTGAATGTGTATGTACCGCCTGTTGCGTTGAGTGTGAGGTAGCTTGAATACTTGCTGTTGAGTGAAAGTGAATTTCCGTTTGTTGTGTTGTTGATTACCTTGTTGTAACCGTAAACCACATTACCTGCAGAAAGCTTGAACTTGTATGTACCTGCTGCAAGATATGTTGAACCAACTGCAATAGTCTTGCCCTTTACAGGTGAAAGAATTGTGTTGAGGTCACCGATGAGGTAATCATTCGGGAGGTTCTTGTCATACTTAACAACGAGTGTGTTTGTCTTTGTGTTAAACTGGAATGTGTATGTACCGCCTGTTGCAACGAGTGTTGTGCTGCTCTTGAACTTCTTGTTGAATGTAAGACCCTTTGTTGTGTCTGTAAATGTCTTAGAGTAACCGAGAAGTGTACCATAGTTATCAATCTTGAATGTGTATGTACCCTTCTGAAGAGCGATTTTTCCGCCTACTTTATCTGTACCGATTGCTGTAAGCTTGAGCTTGATGTTGTCGCCGTATACATAGTAGCCGTCTGTAGGAACATCCGAAGGAGCAACTGTTGTCGGCTGTGTTGCCGGCTGTGTTGCTGTTGTTGGCTGTGTTGCCGGCTGTGTTGCTGTTGTTGGCTGTGTTGCTGTTGTAGGCTGTGTTGCTGTTGTGGGCTGAGGAGCTGTTGTTGGCTCTTCGCGCTGAACGAGAACTGCCTTTGCAGTAAATGCAGCACCTGCTACTTTGTTAGCACTATTGTCAATATAATCGATGTCCTTCTTTTCACCTTCGAAGAGCTCCTTATATGTATCAGCCTCTGTACCTGTAAGATAATCAACATTGAGATTTACTGTTGTGTCACCGCTGCCTACAACATCAAATGTAAATGTGCAATAAACATTCTCTGACTTGAAGTTGAAAAGATCAAGGCTTGAGCAGGTGAAGAGAACCTTATTTGTAAGGCTTGGATTCCAAACGATGCTTCTCTGGAATACAGGGAAAACCTTTTCCCTTGTATTTGTTGATGCAAGCTTGAGAACCTTGCTGTCGTATGTAAGACTGCTCTGTGCATTAACGATCATGTGATCTGCCTTGAGAAGGTAAGTAACAACAACCTGCTCTGTCTGTGCATTGTAATCATACGAAACAGGATCTGCCACATTTGATGTAACATTGATCTTGTTGCCTGCACTTGTTTCTTCGCTTGTTTCGGCAGCACTTGCTGAGAAAGGCAGAGCTGTGAACATGCACAGCACCATCATTACCGCAAGAACCACAGAAAGCTTTTTCTGAATTTTTTTCATACTTGCTGCTCCTTTAATAAAATAAAATTACCGTTCGCCACAGTTTTGTGGCAATACTTCTAAGCTTCGGAAACTTAAACAGTACAAAATTTCCGAGAACAATTAAATTATAGCACATTTAAGTTGTTCGGGCAATGAATCTGTTATTCTTTCAGCGAAAATGTTTTAGCTAGAAATCTGTGCAAAATAACGGTGAAATTGTTGCTTTGTACAAAATTTCATACCTATTATTGTGTATATTGACTTTTTATCGCCCGTTTTTACACATATTAGCAACTACAATATGAGAATTTTCAGTATTTTGTGCTTATTTGTTTCACATAAAATAAAAATCCGAATTCGAGGAATATCGGATTCGGACTTGCTTATTATCAGAATTTATCAGAATGATTTAAAAAGCTCAATTGCTTTTGCGGGATCTGCGGCTCTGAAAACAGCCGTTCCCGCAACGCACACATCAACGCCTGCCTCTGATGCCTGCTCAATGGTATCTCTTCCGATTCCGCCGTCAGCCTCAATAAGGATATTGTTCAGACCTCTGCGTTGGCATTCCCTCTTGATTTCCTTAACCTTCGGCATCATCTCGGGCATAAAGCTCTGTCCGCCAAAGCCCGGTTCAACCGTCATAACGAGTACAAGGTCAAGCTTTTCAAGATACGGAAATACTGTCCAGGCAGGAGTGTTTGGCTTTAGAACAAGTCCGGGTTTTATTCCTCTTGACTTGATTTTCGCAATTGTATCATCAATGTCAGAGTCGCATTCAACATGGAAGGTGATGATATCCGCACCTGCATCGGCAAAATCGTCAATATATTTAAGCGGATCGCTTATCATAAGGTGAACATCAAACGGGCGGTTTGAGAACTTTCTTACCGCCTTGATTACGGGAGCGCCAAAGGTTATGTTCGGAACAAAGTGACCGTCCATAACATCAAGATGCATCCAATCGGCACCCGCCAGATCCATTCTTTCAATTTCTTCACCCATTTTTGAAAAGTCACAAGACAAAAGTGACGGAGCTATTTTCATATTTTACATCCTTTCCTACGGTTTTTGGACAGCCGGAGCAAAAACAGCGGCGGCGCCCCAGAACAACGCATAAATCAATACTTCAAGCGAACCCATAACCTGTACACCGGCATAAAGCGAAAGTGTTGATGCAACGAGCAATCCGAAAATTACGGCAATCAGCTGAATTATGATTGAAAGCGAAATATTGTGCTTGATTTTTACGCACCCCGTAACTGCACGGGCAAGCGATGCGGCTTTGCCGTTTGTAATGAGATATGAACGGGAGGTTTCCTCAACCGTATCCTCTGCCTCCTTGAGAACATTTCCGAGTCCTGTCGGAAGCACCTTGATACTGCGGTAGAACAAATCGTAGAGTTTTGCAACAAGGTCATTTGTAACATTATAATCGGTTGTTCTTATGAGGAAGCTTATGCCGTTGGTTTCGGCTCTCTGCATTTCAGCCTTGAGCTGAGCGTCGGGAGTGTATCTTGTAACAAACATTGCAACAAGTCTGCCTGCTCTTGACAGATATGTGACCTGTCTGCCCTGAGAAGTATATTTCTCCTCATATTCCATATTCGGAACTTCCACGCTGTACTTTTCCATAAGCGTGCGTGAACCCACAAGGATTCTTTCGCTCTTAATCCATCCCACAAGTCCGATTTCATCCTCATAAAGAACGCTTTCAACCTCGGGAAGTGTTTCCTCGGTTTCTGCAACTACCGAATCAAAAGCATTTGCAATCGGATTCTGAGCCTCTTTAAGAATTGCAATTCCGCAGAGAAGAGATTCGTCAATGCTGTAATCCTCAAAGGTTTTGATGCCCTCAAGCGAGATTGACTCGGCAGGGAACAATTCATTTGCATCTATCATTATAGCCGTACTGTCGCAGAACTGCTTTACCGACGGATAACCCGAAAGCATTGAGCCGTAGGAGAGCAGAGTTTTGCAGAGCTTTCTCACGGGGGCATTAACAGAAAGAAGTGTTGCCACAGGCACAGACACAGCCGTGATAAGTGCAAATGCATTCAAAGCGTCTGCAAATGACAGCTTAACAACGCCGTACATTACCGCAATGATTATTGATGCGATTGTTGTTATCGGGGCAAGCTTTGACGCCAAATCCTCGCTCGGATCGGGTGCATAAGATATTTTGAGAAAGTTTGACGGAAATTCGGTCTTATGCTGATAGGCAATTATCGGACGGTCGGCGGCAGTACCGCTCATCATCTGCATTGCAACAGACTCGTTGTTGTAAATCTTTGACGCATATTTCTGTCCCTTTGACGAAACAAACTTAAAATTGTCCTTTACACGAAGAACCATATAAAGCTTTCCCACATTATTTGCAAAGAACGCAAGCATAGGAATTACCGTGTAGTAGTTCACATGAAATCCGTTCAAATCGCCAAGGCAGAAGAATGACACAATTATCTGAACCATTCCTGCCGCACCTGCAACGGCAACGGCTGTATCGGAATTACCTTTGATATGCACAAGCGGTGAAAGTCCGCTGAGCATTGCCACACGGTTCAGCACAAGCGACGCCGCCATAAGAATAAACAGCAAAATTGCGTATGCCGCCGGTGCAAAAGGAACTGCCGAACATATTGCACTCGGAAAAATTCTTGTAACGATTGTGAGAACAACCACAACTGCGGCAATTATTCCCGACAACAGACTTCTCATAAAGAGCTTTCTTATATTATGATTCAGCTCATAGAGAATACTTTTTTCGTCCTCCTCGCCTGTATAATCCTCAACAGGCTTTGAATTTTCCTCTTTTACGGTATCGTTATCGTCGGATTCATCCTTTGAAAAGATTCCGACAAGGGCAGAAATAACCTTTTCTCCTATAGGGCGGTTATCCTTATGCTTTTCCTCGGTCGGGGCGATCTCCTCATCAACGATTGTCGGCTCGGGGCGAAGCACATGAGCGATTACCGAAGGATTCTTTGAACGCACATACTCCTCATACTCATTCGCTACAACCTCGGAAAATCTACCTGCCTTGACATTGAGAATATTTCTCGGTTCATCGGGACGATACACGGGAACTTTTGCAACCACCTTGCGAGGCGGTTTTTCGGTATTCGGAAACTGATGAACGGGAGTCTGCGAAGCCTCTTTCTTTTCTTTGGTTTCGGTCTTTTCCTTTGGCTTATCCTCGGGAATGTCGATATCTATGGTATGGTAGCTTTTAATTTCAGCCTCGTCACGAAACTGGTCAACCTCTCCGAGCACTTCGCCCGAAAATTCTGTGTTTTCATCATACTCAGGTGTGAGGGTAACTATCTTATTTTCTTCCTCGGCGGCTTTTTTCTTTGCCTCCTCATACTCACGCTTGGCTTTTTCGGCTTTTTCAGCAGCCTTTTTTTCAGCCTCTGCTTTAAGCTGTTCGGGAGTTACAAGGTCATCGTCATTTCCGTCCATTATAAGCTCTGCCTGCATTGTGGCGGCAGTCTTATCCCCGACTATTGAGTTTGAAGTATCAGGTTCGGATTCATCAAGCGGATTTGTATTTTTTAACCTCGGCTTTTTATCGGCATTGCTGAAAATTTCTTCAATCTTCGGCTTTGCACGGTATTTCTGTGCCGTCTGCTCCATTCGCTCCTGATCGGCAAGATAGTGGGTTTCTTCGAGTATACTCTCGATTTCAAGCTCTTTAAGCCTGTCCTTGTCCATATCAGCCAAAGCATTCACTCCTTTTTATTTACTCTCGGGCAGATAGTTAGGTTTATCGGAAACTATGCCGCCCGAGCGGTACTCTCTGTTTTTGCAATCTTTGACATTTAAACACACAACTTTGATAACATCAAATGATTTTATTTAAACATAATATTTCATCAATGCGGGCGTCCGATGAACGCCCCTACATACTTTCATAAATTTTCCATTTTACATTTTCAATTTTCAATTTGACATCAGCGGTTTTTCATCGCTTTGTACATCAAAATTCCTGCGGCAACCGACGCATTAAGGGAATTTATCTGACCTTTCATGGGCAATGACGCTATTACATCGCACTTTTCACGGACAAGTCTTGAAATGCCCTTGCCTTCGTTGCCGATAACAATTGCACACGCACCCGAAAAATCACACTCGTCATAATCCGTGCCGTCCATATCTGCGCCGTAAACCCACACGCCTTTTTCTTTAAGCTCATCAAGTGTAACTGCAATATTGGTCACCCTTGCAACACGCATATATTCAATTGCGCCTGCAGACGCTTTGGCAACCGTGTAGCTTAAACCGGCGCTTCTGCGTTTCGGAATAATAATTCCGTGAACTCCGGCACATTCTGCGGTTCTGATTATTGCACCGAGATTATGCGGATCTTCAACCTCATCAAGCACAACAACAAACGGAGCTTCGCCCCTGCTTTCGGCATATTCGAGGATATCGTCAACCGTTGAATAATCCTTTGCCGCTGCAAATGCGACAATACCCTGATGAGTTGCGCCGCCGCTCACATAATCAAGCTTTGTGCGGTCAACTTCCTTAACGGGAATTTTCTTGTCACGGGCTTTTGCGAGGATTCCCACAATCGCACCGCTCTTTTCACCCTTTGCAACAAGAATTTTGTCAATCGGGCGGTTACTGCGAACAGCCTCACTTACAGGATTTCGCCCTGCAATCACATCAGGCTTTTGTTCTGTATTTTCAAATCTTTCGTTTTTCATCATAATCAGCCTTATTCGGTTTCCTTTTTATTTTTTGTGTCTGCATGGGACACACCGCTTCATTTTGCTATCTATTATAACATAACAATTCAAATTATTAAATACTTTTAAGCCATTTGTTTTTAAAAACTCAAACTCTGTACAATGTATCAAGAGCAATCGCTCCGGAGTCGATGTATTCGGGAATTATGCCGTACATTCCCGTTTGTATGTCCTCAAAAAGTATCATGTGCGGAGGGAACACTGTAAAACTGCAGTACACGGCAATCAAAAGCAGCATCATAAACACGCAGGGCAAAAAAAGCTGTTCAATTTTTCTTTCGCCGTATTCAAGCCTTGCGCTGAGTGCAAACGCAGAAAAACACACGGCAATTGCACAAATGAACCTTGGCAGACCTGCACTTTCAACACCGAGTGCATAGATTAGCAGATATGACGCAAGACAGAATATTCCGACAAACCACAGCGAAATTATTCTTGACACGGCAAAGCGATGGAAGCCCGAGCGTTTTCCGATTGCCTCAACAAGACTCCACACAAGGTAGGAAAGCATAACAACCTTGGTCTGCTCCCACATACTGCCGTTTACAGCACCGAAAAATATGCCGAGCAACGCACCGTTTGTCAGCGAATAAAGATTTTTGAACACAATTATCATCAACGGAACAATGACAAGCCCCCAAAGCCTCATTTTCACGGTTTCCTTTTTCATAAAACACACCTCGCCGATGTATTTTATGAGTATAGATTGTCATATATTACCTTGACACAATTTGAATCGCAGAAAAAAATGTTTTTTTGAATCACGAATTTGCGATTTATTTTTCTAAATTTGCACTTATACATTCTGTATAACTCAACATTTTGAACATCAATGTGGAAAACTATGTTGAAAGTGTTGAAAGTGATGTTAAAAAATCCCGATACTACACGAAATTTACAAAGTTGTAACTTTTAACATTAAAAAAATAGGTTTTCCACATTTTTGGATACAGGATTGTAACGGGGAAATTAGATTACATTCTGTATAATCCACATGTCAAGTGGTATTTTTTGCTTTTTTTCAACATTTTTAATTTACAGAAAATGTTTTATAAAATCAAAAAAACAGGCACACCGCCGTGTACCTGTAAATTTCGTGTTAAATTGTCGGCTTTTAGTTTCTGAGAAGATGAATCGCCGTTTCAGCTTTCTCAATAATCCTCAAATCATTATCATAGGAGCACATTTTTCGTGCCTGTTGCAAATCAACCCAAATATAACTGTCAATTTCCTCCTCCTGAATTTTGACATTATCCGTAAATGCCTGTGCAAGGAAAAAGACAACCCGTTTGCGAATTTTACCGAAAGGACAGTATTCGCTGATTTCACGAAAGCCCTTTTCAATCACGACATCAAGACCTGTTTCCTCTTTAATTTCACGGATTGCTGTCTGATGTTCGTTTTCACCGTCTTCAATATGTCCCTTCGGAAAGCTCCAATATCTGCCGTTGCTGTTCTTTACAAGCAGAATTTTCGTGTTCTGTCTGCTTTTGTAGAAGATAACCGCACCGCACGACTTTTCGTAAAGGCACACAATGCTTTTCAGCTTAATATTTTTCAGTTTTGAAAGCACCTGTCGCAGTTCGGGCTCATAAAACACCTCACCGTATTGTGAGATTATCGGACGCTCGCCGTCAAGGCCGTCAAATTCGGCAACAGCAACCACAACGCCCTCAAAATATTCTGTTACGGGTTTGTGCGAAATCACATACGCACTTTTACAGCGTCCTGAAACGGAGGTAATTTGTGCCGAATACAGCTTATCGCTTATTTTTCCGAACACGCTCACCTTCACGCTGTCTGCTATCATCGGCATACACCTCCTTACAAGAATTTACCCAATATGATATCAGTTAAAAAGTCCGCTCATACTGTCAAGCTGAACCTGAGTGTTAGCACTCATTACACCGTTCATAAAAAGCACCTCGTCAATTCCGTTGGTTTTGCAGTAATCAACAAGATTATGTTTGAAATATCTGAAATCGATAACATGAACTTCTTCGTAGTTATTGGTGAGATACGGAACAAAAGCGTTGCCGTAGCTTTCCTTTACAACAGCAATCTTCTTGCCTGCCGCCGCATTTTTCGAAGCTGATTTCAGAACCGTGAGGGCATTATCACCCATAATAAACACACCGTAGGTGTTTGAACCGCCCTCTGCGGCTTCATAATAGGGACTGTTATAGCTTGCGGAAGAACCGTCTGCCTGTGTGATATCCATTGTTACATTATAAGGGAACTTCCAATAACTTACCGTATCGCTGTCAAGACCGTCTGCCGAGTTGGTAAACGAGCCTGTAAAGCCGTCAATTTTCTGTTCCTTGCAATCATCAAGCGAAAGAACGGGCAAATCGTTTGTATCGGCAAATGCTGTGTAAGCATAGTAAGCGCCGAGGCCTGTCCAATGGTGGTCGCTCTTAAAGTAGATGTAATCTGTATTATGTTCCGCAAGACGGTTGTAGCAGTTAATCGGAGTTACCTTATCGGAAAGAGCCGCATAAGCTGCCTTGATGTTGTCAGCCTGTGAGGTTGACGGAGCGTCGCTGTCTTTGAGTCTTTGCGGAAGTCCCATTTCGGTATGGTTAGGAACAATCATATCATAAACCTTTACGGAGCTGCCGAACTTGTCTGCAAAGCCGTTGATTGTCTGAGCATAGTTCTGCGCTCTTGCGTTATCACTGCTGAACAATTCGTAGCCTATTTTGTTCCACACATAAATGCCGTACGAAAGAGTTCCTTTTGTATTGTCGTCCTTTATGCTCGGTGTCATAAAGTATGTAGGAGAAAGCTCGTCTGCTTTGTTAGCTTTCGAAGATTTTGCGGTTTCGTCGGGAGACGCCGTTGTGCCCACTGTTCCCGTGGGAACGCTTGCAAGGGCATCTTCCTTTGAACAACCCTTAAAAATTGAAGTTATAATAAAAATAATAACAAACAGAATTATCAATGCGCTCACAACGATAATAATTCTGTTTCTGGTTCTTCTTTTGTTTCTTCTTTTTACAGGTCTTCTGGCGGGACGCTGTGATGACGGTCTTGCGGCATAGCTTGCAGAACGGCGCTGTTGCTGTCTGCGACGATATTCACGGGAATCAATGCTGTCATCGAAATTATCAAGATCAAAATAATCGTAATCGTTCCTTCTGCTCATAGTGTTACTCTCCCAAACTGAAGATTTTTAAATTCAATTTGAATTCAATGAATTATATAAGTGTATTAATTACTCGCAGTGTACTCCTGTTTGAATCAAAGCAAGCCTTGCTCTGACCGTAAGGACATTATCACTTAGATTATACAACAGAAACTCATCAAAAACAATACAAAAAGCACAAAAAATACAATTTCCGTGAATTAACATTTACAAATGCAAAATAATAAATTACACATTTTTTGAATAAAATCGCAGTAAAAACAGTCAAATTTCTTGAACATATATGCAATTCGTGATAGAATTACAGGGTATGGAATTTTAAAAAATCCTTATCATCTTAAAAGGAGATATTTTTATGGAATACAGGTTTTCCGACAGGGTTTCAAGCCTGAAGCCGAGTGCTATCAGAGAAATTTTCAAATATGCCGCCGATCCGAGCGTTGTGTCGCTTTCGGCAGGAAACCCGTCGCCCGATGCATTTCCCTCAAAGGAGATTGCGGAAATCTCGGCAAAGGTTTTTGCAGAAGATCCGATTTCGGTTTTGCAGTACAGCGTTTCGGAGGGTTACACTCCGCTGAGAAAGCACCTTACGGAATATATGAAAAAGGAGCATAACACAGGCTCTGACAATGACGACATTCTCATCACAACAGGCGCACAGCAGATTATGGATTTATGCTCAAAGGCTCTTGTAAACGAGGGCGATGTTGTAATCTGCGAGGCACCGTCATTCATCGGCTCGCTCAACACATTCAGAAGCTACAACGCAAAGCTTGCAGGTGTTCCCGTTGAGCCTGACGGTATGAGCACAGAAAAGCTTGAAGAGGCTTTAAAAGCCAATCCGAACGCAAAGCTCATTTACACAATTCCGAATTTTCAAAATCCTTCGGGCGTTACAATGAGCCTTGAAAAGCGTAAGAAAGTTTATGAGCTTGCCAAAAAATACGGTGTTCTCATCATTGAGGATAACCCGTACGGCGACCTGCGTTACAGCGGTGAATATGTTCCGAACATAAAAAGCTTTGATACGGACGGAATTGTAATCTATGCCGGTTCATTCTCAAAGGTAATTTCACCGGGTATGCGTGTTGCTTACACAATTGCACCAAAGCCGATTTTTCAAAAGCTTGTTGTGTGCAAACAGGGCAACGATGTACATACAAACATCTGGTCACAATATGTATGCGATGAATTCATCACAAAGTATGACTTTAACGCTCATCTTGCAAAGCTTCGTGAAATCTACACAAAGAAAGCGAACTTCTGCATGGAGCTTCTTGACAAATACTGCGCACCAAAAATCACATATCATAAAATTGACGGCGGTCTTTTCATTTGGTGTGACTTGCCCGAGGATATTGATATGCCGAATTTCTGCAAAGAACTCGTTCTCAAAAAGGTTTGCGTAGTTCCGGGCAACGCATTTTTAACTGACGAAAACGAAACCTGTCACAGTTTCAGAATAAACTTTTCAACACCGACTGACGAACAGCTTGAAAGAGGAATCAAAATCCTCGGCGAGTATGCAAACAGTCTTTAATCACGGAGGGGAATAATGGAAAATCAGACAAAAAAAGAGGTTGTATTCAGCGCAATACAGCCCAGCGGAACAATTACACTCGGAAACTATCTCGGTGCGGTTCGCAACTGGGTTACAATGCAGAACGAATACGACTGCATTTACGCTCTTGCAGATTTGCACACAATCACGGTAAGACAGACTCCTGCCGTTATGCGTAAGAATATAATTGACGCTTATGCTTCAATTATGGCTTGCGGTATTGATGTTGAAAAAAGCCTTTTCTTCATTCAGAGTCATGTTCACACTCACGCAGAGCTTGCATGGGCGCTCAGCTGTTACACACAGTTCGGCGAGCTTTCAAGAATGACGCAGTTCAAGGACAAGTCTGCAAAGCACGCCGACAACATCAACGCCGGTCTTTTCACATATCCAGTACTCATGGCTGCCGACATTCTTCTCTATCAGGCTGACAAAGTGCCTGTCGGTGCAGACCAGAAACAGCACATTGAAATTACAAGAAACATTGCAGAGCGTTTTAACGGTATTTACGGCAATGTGTTCAAGATTCCGGACGGTTTCATTCCAAAGAACGGTGCAAGGGTTATGAGTCTTCAGGACCCGACAAGAAAGATGAGCAAGTCCGATGAAAATGTCAACGGCTGTGTACATCTTCTTGATGCACCCGAGGTTATAATGAAGAAGTTCAAGAGAGCCGTTACGGACAGCGAGGCAAAGGTTCGCTATGCGGAGGGCAAAGACGGCGTAAATAACCTTATGGCAATTTACAGCGCAGTTACAGGTCTTTCATACGAGCAGATTGAAAAGGATTTTGACGGCAAGGGCTACGGCGACTTCAAGACAGCTGTAGGCGAGGCAGTTGTTGAAGAACTTCGTCCGATTCGTGAACGCTACGAAAAGCTTGTTGCAGACAAGGCGTATCTTGAAAGCTGTTACAGAAAAGCCGATGAAATTGCCCTTAAAATCAGCAGCCGCACAATGGGCAAGGTTATGAAGAAAATCGGTTTTATTTAAACCCGAACAGGAATTTTCTCTATGACAAAAGCAGAAAGCAAAGTCATCGACTTTATAAAAAAACACATTCTTTTATTTTTACTCGTTGCGGTAACGATTATTGCAATTTTCCTCAGAGTCTGCGGAATGGATTTTCAAAGCGATGATTTCAACAGCTTTTTAAATTCGTGGTGGAGCATAATCAAGCTGAATGATTTTACGGGGCTTGCAACTCAGGTGGGTAACTACAACATTCCATATCAAATCATAATCTATCTTATGACTCTTTTGCCGATAAATGCTCTGTATGCGTACAAAATCGTATCAATAATCTTTGACTTTGTACTTGCAATTTCAACCGCAATGCTTGTTTATTCGTTTGCAAAGAATAACCGACGGCTCAAAGCGATACTCACCTACTCAGCCGTACTTCTTTCGGCAACGGTGATTTTTAACTCATCGTTTTGGGCGCAGTGCGATTCAATTTACACCTCGTTTATAATCCTTGCAATCCTGTTTTTGCACAAAGACAAGCCGATTGTATCGTTTGTGTTCATCGGCATTGCGTTTGCATTCAAGCTGCAAACCGTATTCATCATTCCCGTTCTGCTTTATTACTGGATTTCGACAAAGAAAATTTCGATTCTGCATTTCTTTATAATCCCTGCACTTGATGTGATAATGTGCCTACCTGCAATTATTATGGGTAGACCGTTTATCGATATTATCACAATCTACGCTGAACAGACCGACTACGGAAAGCTTATTCAGATGAACTGTCCGAACTTTTATGCACTCATATGTGACGGAAACGATATGACATATTATTATCTGTTCAAGCAGTTTTCGGTCTTTCTGACAATTGCCGTACTCGGAATTATGATGTGCATTATCATCTATAAAAAGGTTGATTTGAAAAACCTTGAAACTTTTCTTCTGACAACAGCGTGGACTGTGTTCACCTGTATCATGTTCCTTTCGTCAATGCACGAACGCTACGGATATCTGCTTGACATTATTTTAATTGTCTATGCGGCGGTAAGTGCAAAGCATTTGTGGATTCCGATTGCGTCAATGCTTATAAGCCTGAGAGGCTATTGCTACTATCTGTTCTCCTACGAGCTTATAGACCTTAAATTTACGGCAATCATCTACACCGCACTTTATGTTTATATAACATTCTTGCTCGTAAAAACAATTTTCAGAGCAAAATCATCTGATAATGTTTTTGCAAAAACAATTTAAAATTAAACATATTTTAAATAACAAACAACCGCCAAAATCCATTATATCGGGTTTTGGCGGTTGTTATTTTTATTTATTCAATGATTTTTAATTTTTGCAAATACAACAGCAACAAGAAATGTGACAAATTCTGTAATTGGGAACGCAAGCCATATGCCTGTCATTTGAACAGCGCTGTTTAAAAGCCAAATTACGGGGACTAACAGCACGCCCTGTCGCAACAGTTGAACTACAACGCCGGGCATAATACTGTCTGTTGCCTGTTCATAGGTTGCAATCATTGCAGAAAAGCCGCTGAACACAAATCCGAGTGACATAATTCTCATTGCCGGCACTCCAAAAGCACACATTTCTTCCGATGCCGAAAACAAAAACAATATCTCTTTCGGGAAAATCAGCACCAAGAGCATACCGACAATCATCATAACAGTCGCGATAATTGTTCCGCTCTTATTTGCTTGTTTAAGGCGACCGTACTCTTTTGCTCTGTAATTAAACCGCATTATAGGCAAACAGCCTTGAATCAGTCCGTTCACCGTCATAAAAATCAACTGCTGAACCTTGAAATATGCTCCGAAAAATGCAACCGCCGTGTCCGAATATCGCACCAAAAACATATTTGCAAAATTCACGGTGAATGCTCCCAACGCATTCATAACAAACGAGGGCAATCCGTAGGAAAATATCAGCTTTATCATCTGCGGTTCAAGGCATTTTTTAAACACCGGCTTAACCTTTTGTTTTGTAAGAAACAGCTGTATCAACGCAATGATTGTTGAAACAACATAGCCTAAAACCGTGGCAACTGCAGCTCCGACCACACCCATTTTCGGAAACGGACCTATGCCGAAAATGAGCAAAGGGTCAAACACAAAATTGAATACAACACCTGCAATTTGGAACCACATCGGAGCAATCATATTGCCTGTTGCCTGAAGTATTTTTTGAATTACAATATGCACCATATTTGGTATCTGCATAAAAACGCAGACGCTCATATACGCAATTCCGTATTCAAAAATCTCTTTGTTTTGCGTAAAAGCCGAATAATAGGGATTTATTATGAAAAGCGAAAGGAAATTTATCAGCACTCCGACAACTACCGAAATTACCACTCCGAGAGCCGCTGCAGAATTTGCCTTTTGCTGATTTTTCTGTCCCAAATAACCTGCAATCAAAACATTAACACCCACACCTATCCACACGGACAACGCATTCATAAGCGTTGTAATCGGGAATGCAAGCGATACTGCCGCAAGTGCCTGTTCATTTATCCCCGCAACAAACATACTGTCAACAAGGTTGTATGAATACTGAAAGAACATTGAAATCAGAGGCGGTGCCGACATTTGAATTATAAGTTTGTTGACAGGTTCATAAGCCATTTTGTTTTCCGTTTTAACTCCCATATTAACACCCCTTGCGTAAAATAAAAATCGCCATACACCCACAATGAGTGTATGGCGAAAATAAGAATCACATCTTAGAAAAATCCATACCAATTTATATTTATCATATCAATAAGTTAATTATATCATACCTGTAAAAAATATTCAAGATTATCACTAAAAATTTACTTCTTGCTTTCAAGCCACATATCAAGGGCTTTTTCGTAGACATCAATGCTTGTGATTCCGAGATTCATAATGAATGTGTGATACTCCTTTGCGTCAAAGCTTGAGCCAAGCTCGCTTTCGGCTGTTTCACGCATATCAATCATCTTGAGGTAGCCTACGGTATAGGGGAGAAAATAACCCGGATTTGAACGGGCAAGGTCATACGCCTCTTTTGTTGCGGCTGTAACGCTCTCGCTGTCAGCCGAACCGAGTGCCGTTGACATATACTCCTTGACTTTTTCATAATCCCAGCCGTTGTAGTTCACACCGACATCGACCATGGAATAGAGAATATAGCCGAGGATATCGTTTGCGTAGATAAGCTTCTTAATGCCATCGCTTGTATCAAGGTAATCAAGCGTACATTTTGAAGCATACTGCGCCCAGCCCTCGGTAGCGCCGATAAAGCTTAAAATCTTGCGGACATTCGGGATATCCTTGTTTGCATTTGATGCGGTAAACTGATAAAGATGACCGGGATAGCCTTCATGGGCAAGAGTTGTGTACATCTGAGTCATACCCTTATTTGCAAAGTCGGGGTTGATTTTGATGATATTAACGCTTGTATCGTCAATTCGTCCCTGAACATAGTACGCTCCCACATTGTCGCTCTTTGCGGAATCGCTCATATAATCTGCCGTGTAAGATGTTGTAACGGGAGTCGGAAAGTCATCCTCGATATTCTCAATCAAAAATTCAAGCACCTCATCGGCGTCCTTAAAGTCGGGTTTGTAGTCCTGAAATTTGCTCAAGTCATCCTGTGAAACATTGCTCATGCTCATTCCAACCTTTGTAAAGCTGTTTGTAAGGTATGACTTAAGCTCCTCGGGAGTCATACTGCTGCTTGTTTTGTCTTTGACAATTGCCGAATAATACTTTTTGCCGATTTTGCCGTAACCGCAAAGACCTTCTTCGTTTTTGCCTGATTTTTTGAGACTTTCAAGTGCTGAATTTGCTGATTTCAAAGCAGGAATGTAGTATTCTTCAAAATACTTTTTATTGGTTTCGACAACAGTCTTTTTCTCGGAATCGCTAAGACCGAGTGACTTTATTCTCGACTCAAACTCGTCAACAAGCACGGACTTGTCATTCTTAATATGCTTTTCGCACTCGTCAATTGACTGCTGTGCAATATCTTCAGCCATAAAGTAACCGTCCTCAGCCTGTTTCCTTGTGAACTCAATGCACTCGTCCATATAGCGTTTTGTGTCCTTCAAAACAGCAAGGTAAAGGTCGGTATCATCCTTTTCATAGAAAGTGAATTCGGACAGGGTGGTAAAGAGGTTTGCAACAATTCCCGACTGCGGTGCAAATATACTCTGCAATTCTGTTGTACCATCATATGAAAGCTGAATTTCAAAGTAGCTTTCAAGGGTGTCATATGTCTGCTTTTGAGAAGAAGTAAGTCCCGAACGGTCAAACTCCTCCAAATCCGTTTTTGCCTTTTTCAGTTCATCAAAGGATTCTTTTGTTTCTTCATCGGACACATGACCGAGGGTATAGTCCTCCTCGTCATATTTCAGACCGTAGTCCGACGGATTTGAAATGTCAAAATGTGCGGTAAGAGCGTCATCCTCAAGTTCTTCCGAAAACAAATCGTCACAATATTTATCAAACTGAATTTGTGCATCCGTTTTGGTTGGTTCTGTGTCAGAGTCAAAGTCACAGGCACAGACAGAAAATGCCATAACGGCACACAACATAACAGCAAGCGTACCCTTGAGTGACTTTTTATTTATAATTTTCTTCATTTTGTCCTCCGTTAAAATTGTTGTTTACCAAAGTATAACATATTATCGTGCTGTTATTCAATGATTATTTTTCATTTTTCCCTTTTCCGCAGTAACCGTAGCAACGCTCAACAGGTATTGCCGTTCTGTTTTAACAATTGTTGAAAACTATGTGGAAAATGTGTATAATAATCAGCCCTGCTAAATTGTATTTTTGTAAATTGTAACCATTTGTAATTATTTGTAATTTTCTCTGTAGGGGCGTTCATTGGACGCCCGCCTTGATGAAATATTATGTCCATACACATATGTTTTGATATAACATAAATTGTGTATTCAAATTTGCACGAATTGGGAACGGCGGCTCGCCGTAATTTTCAATTTATAAATGCTTTATCGCTTCGCTTAAATCCGTACACAAAAAATCAATCATCGGTTTAATTTCGTCTGTCGGCTCTGACAAATCGGGTACCATAACCGTGGTCATACCTGCGGCATGTGCAGATTTTATGCCGTTAATGCTGTCCTCAAACGCAACGCAGTCCACCGGCTCAAGCCCGAGCTTCTTTGCGGCTATCAAAAAAACCTCGGGATCGGGTTTGCCGTTTTTAACATCATCACCGCACACGAATGCGTCAAATTTATCATAGAGATTGATTTTCTTCATAATCTTCAAAGCCGTTTGTGACGAGGTTGAAGTTGCAAGCGAAATTTTACAACCGACTGATTTTAAATAATCAAAAATTTCGTACAAGCCTTTTTTTACAGGCACACCGTTCTTTTCGATACGCTTAAAATAGCGGATTCTCGACTCCGCCTTGTAAGCAGGATAGTCAAAATCATCGCCGTAAACCGACTTGTAATATTCGTAGGAATCCTCACTGCGAAGTCCGATTGTCTTTTTGAAAATGTCAAGATTAAACTCTTTGCCGTCCTCATCAAGCATTTCCTGCCAGATTGAATAAACAAGCCTTTCGCTGTCAATCATAAGCCCGTCCATATCAAAAACTGCGCCCTTAAACATAAAACCGCCCCTTTTTTCGCTTTTAAGTCTGTATATAATAGCATATTTTACAAAAAAAGACAAATCGGTTGTAATTGCGACAAAGTTATGATACAATCGTTTAAATGGTCTGTGAAAAATATAAATTTGAGGGTAAGGAAATTTTATGGCAACATCAATTTATGCAAAACCTATCAAAGCAAAAACGATTCTGAAGTTCACTTTGCCAACCGTTCTTATGATGGTTTTTATGTCACTTTACACGGTTGTTGACGGAATCGTTGTTGCGAACTGTGTCGGAAGTGACGCATTGTCCGCAATCAATATTGTATATCCGTTCACGCTCGTATTTATGGCTGTGGGCTTAATGTTTTCAACAGGCTCAAATGCTATAATCGCAAAGAAAATGGGAGAAGGCAAACAGGAGGAAGCAAACCGACTTATGTCCGGTGTTGCAATCACGGCAACGGTCATTTCTGTTATCATTGCTGTGCTGTTCACAATTTTTGCCGAACCTATGTACATGATGTTCGGCTCAAACGAAAAAATTCTCCCCTACTGCATTGACTACGGCAGCGTTATGATTCCGTATGGCTTTGTAATGTGCTGGCAGATGCTCAACCAATCGTACCTTGTAACAGCAGACAAGCCACATATCATGCTTGTTTTCTCGATACTGTCGGGTTGCACAAACATTGTGCTTGACATTCTTTTTATGGCTGTGTGGGATTTTGGAATAATCGGTGCAGGACTCGGCACAATCATCGGAATGGCTGTGGGTGCAATTCCGCTTTTGCTCTTTTTCAACAAAAAGCAGACTCTGCACTTTGGCAAGCCTGAATTCAAGGTAAGTGAAATCCTCTTTGCTATGGCAAACGGCTCGTCAGAGGCTGTGACAAATCTTTCAACAGCCGTGACAACAGCGCTGTTCAACATTCAGATGATGCACTTTGCAGGCGCAAAAGGCGTTGCGGCTATAAGTGCTATTTTGTACATTCACTTTATTTTCACTGCGGTTTCGTTTGGATTCACTTCGGGAGTTTCACCCGTCATCAGCTTTAACTACGGCGCACAAAATCACGAAAAACTGCAAAAGCTGTTCAAATTATGCATAAAAATCACGCTGATAATTTCGGTTGCAATGATTACGGCATCTGAATTTTTTGCAGAACCGCTTGTCGGAATTTTCTCGGCAGGCAACGAAAAAATTCAGCAGATTGCACTCAGCGGATTCAGAATTTTTGCAATAAATTATCTGTTGTGCGGAATGAATATTTTCGCATCGGGACTTTTCACCGCACTCAACAACGGCAAGATTTCAGCCGTAATTTCAGTTGCAAGAACGCTTGTTTTCGAGTGTGCCGCAATGCTGATTTTGCCGATGTTTATAGGCATAAACGGTGTATGGTCGGCATTGCCCGTTGCAGAATTGTGTGCCGTTGCAATTTCCGTAACATTTATAATTGCCAATGCAAAGAAATATCATTTGGTAAAAGTTTAATATATAGCGATACGTAGCGGCGATCAGTGATCGCCATTTGATTTGGCTGCAAAGCCAAATCAACCATACACCAATATTTTGAAATACGGTCGAACCGATTTTGCAATCGTTTCGATTGGCGTTCACTGAACGCCGCTACATATTTAGATTCACACAAACAAAAAGTCCGAACATTTTGCGTGTTCGGACTTTTTTCATAGATTAAATTTTCAACGATTAAATTTTAATCGAAATCAGATTGCACGAACTCTGATTACGCCGTCAACTGCTGCGATTTTTGCAAGGTCATCTGCACCGGCGCCTGCAACATCAATAATTGTGTAAGCATAGTCGCCACGGCTCTTTGAAAGCATATTTTCAACATTTCCGCTTATCTGAGAAAGAACCTTCTTGAGAAGCTCGGGAACATTCTTGTGAGCAACGCAGAAACGGGTATCGTCAGCATTTGTTCTTGCAAGTGAAATTGCAGGATAGTTTACGGAGTTGATGATGTTACCGTTCTCGAGATACTCCTTAACCTGATCACAAGCCATAACAGCACAATTTTCTTCACTTTCGGGAGTTGATGCACCGAGGTGTGGGAGGCAGATAATATTCTCTTCACCGAGGATATCGTCTGTTCCGAAGTCTGTAACATATTTGGCAACCTTGCCGCTCTTAACAGCCTCAAGAACTGCTGTTGAATTAACAAGACCGTCACGGCTGAAATTGAGAATACGAACACCGTCTTTCATCTTGGCAATCATATCGGCATCAACCATATCTCTTGTGTCGTCAGTAAGCGGAACATGGATTGTGAGGTAGTCACAATTTACCATAACATCTTCTGCGCTCTTCATGAGCTTAACAGTAGGAGCAAGCTTGAGAGCGTTGCCCACAGACATAAACGGGTCAAAGCCGATTACATTCATACCGAGAGCAACAGCGGCATTTGCAACAAGAATACCGATTGCTCCAAGACCGATAACACCGAGGGTCTTGCCCTTGATTTCGGGACCGACGAACTGACTCTTGCCCTTTTCAACCATCTTACCGACAGCTGCACCGTTGCCCTTGAGAGTCTTTGCCCATTCATAACCCTCAATAACCTTACGATTTGAAAGAAGAAGTCCTGCGATAACAAGCTCCTTAACAGCGTTTGCGTTAGCACCCGGAGTATTGAAAACAACAATGCCCTGCTCGCTGCACTTATCCTTCGGAATATTGTTTGTGCCTGCGCCTGCTCTTGCAATTGCAAGAAGGTTATCGGCAAATTCCATATCGTGCATTGCGGCACTTCTTACAAGAACTGCGTCAGGGTTCTGAACATCGTCACCGTATTTATAGTTATCACCGAGACGGCTTGTGCCGATAGCGGCGATTTTGTTTAATGTAAGAATGTTATACATCAAAATCAATCCTTTTTAATTTTTTATTTTAAGAATTTACAATAACAGGCGAACAGCGTTCGCCCGTTATATCATAATATTCAATAATTATAATATTCAATAATTACTTGTTTTCAGCCTCGAACTTCTTCATAAACTCAACGAGTTTTTCAACGCCCTCATAAGGCATAGCGTTGTAAATTGAAGCTCTCATACCGCCGACTGTGCGATGACCCTTGATATTAACAAGACCGTTTTCAGTAGCCTCTTTAACGAATTTAGCGTCAAGGTCAGCGTCACCTGTAACGAACGGAACATTCATAAGCGAACGATCCTCGGGAACAACAGTACCCTTGAAAAGCTCTGAAGAATCGAGGAAACCGTAGAGAAGGTCAGCCTTCTTCTTGTTGATTTCATACATCTTATCAAGACCGCCAACCTCGTTCTTAATCCACTCAAGAACAAGCTTTGCAATGTAGATTGTGTAGCAAGGCGGTGTGTTGAACATTGAACCGTTGTCAGCGTGAGTTTTCCAGTTAAGCATTGTAGGAGTGATATCCATAGCGTGACCGATAAGATCCTCACGAACGATAACAACCGTAAGACCTGCCGGAGCCATGTTCTTCTGTGCGCCTGCATAGAGAACGCCGAATTTTGAAACATCAATCGGTCTTGAAAGAATACAGGAAGAAATATCTGCAACGAGCGGAACATCACCTGTGTCGGGAAGTTCGTGATAAACAGTACCGTAAATTGTGTTGTTCATGCAAATGTAGAAATAGTCAGCGTCCTTTGTGAATGTTGAAGGATCAAGCTTTGGAATGTATGTGAAGGTCTTGTCAGCCGATGAAGCAACAACATTAGCCTGACCGTAACGGGCAGCCTCTGCATGAGCCTTTTTAGCCCACTGACCTGTAATAACATAATCAGCCTTACCGCTCTTTGTCATAAGGTTCATAGGGATAGCCGCAAACTGTGTTGACGCACCGCCCTGAAGGAAAAGAACCTTGTAGTTGTCAGGAATGTTCATAACCTCTCTCAAAAGAGCCTCGGCACCCTCGATAATTGTACCGTAAATTTTTGAGCGGTGTGACATTTCCATAACGCTCTGACCACTGCCTTCGTAGTCAAGCATTTCTGCCGCTGCTTTTTTAAGCACAGACTCAGGCAGCATTGAAGGACCTGCCGAAAAATTATATACTCTTGCCATTTCTGATATCTCCCTTTTTAAAGAAAATTTAAAAATATAGTTGTAAAAATAAATACACTTAAATTATACGCTTTTAGCACGCTAAAGTCAATAAATTCATAGCACTAAAGCATAAAAAACGAAAAATTTCGTGATTCTGTTGTGCAAATTAATCAGCCAAGCTTAATTTTGCCGATGCAGCCAACGATTTCATCCCTCATACGCTCAGCCTCTTTACGAGCGGCAACGGCAAAGTCATCTTCTGTAAGCCCCTGCTTTTTCCATGCACACATAATGCCGCGGCTTGAGTTGATGATTGCACCAAGACCGTTTTCGTCAAATGCGTTTTTAACATCATCGGCACCGCCGCCCTGAGCACCGTAACCGGGAACAAGGAAAAATGTGTGCGGAAGTTTTGCTCTCATTTCACCGAGCTGTTCGGGATATGTTGCACCCACAACTGCACCTACTGCCGAATAGCCATGCTTACCCATAAGGTCTTCGCCCCAGCCTTCGCACATCTTGCCCATATGCTCATAAACGCTCTCATTTGTTTCAAGCTTCATATCCTGAAGTTCGCCCGAGCTTGGGTTTGAAGTTTTTACAAGAACAAAAATGCCCTTGTCGTCCGAATCGCAAATTTTTGCAAGCGGCTTGATACCGTCTGTTCCGAGGTAGCCGTTTACCGTGAGTGCGTCTGCACCGAATGCGTCAATACTTTCGCCTGCAACATCTGTATGACCGAGGTGTGCCGTAGCATATGCCTCCATAGTTGTGCCGATATCGTTACGCTTGCCGTCTGTGATAACGAACATACCCTTTGACTTTGCATAAGCGATTGTGTCACAAAGAGCCTTAACACCCTGCCAGCCGTACATTTCATAATATGCAGCCTGTGGCTTTACGGCAGGAACAATATCATAAAGTGCGTCAATAAGCGCCTTGTTGAATTCAAAAAGTGCAGCAGCCGCACCCTCAAGCGTCTTGCCATACTTTTCAAAGCATTTTGTTTTGATTGATTCGGGAACATAGTCAAGCTTAGGGTCAAGACCTGCAACCGTAGGATTCTGCATTTTTACAATATTTTCGATAAGTCTGTCAAATGCCATAGTGATTCTCCTCATTTTTTGTAATGTAAAAACAATTTGTTCGTTCATATTTTGATTTAAACAATGTCATTGCTTAACCGTAGCGGCGGTCAATGACCGCCAATCGTTTTGGTTGTGAAACCAAAACGAATAAACAACAAATGTATTGTTATATCGTGGTTAATTACTTTAATTCAAATCGTTTGTATGGTCGAACCGATTTTGCAATCGGTTCGATTGGCGTTCAATGAACGCCGCTACAAATTTAATTAGCTGTTGATAATATCATAAAGTTCATTTGAGAACTTGTAATAATCCTGTCTGTCCTCTTTTACGAACTGAATTGCAGGACGGGGATGTGTGTTGTACTGACCTGTGAGAAGGTACGGAATATCGTAACCCCACTTAACGCCCTCAGCCTTAAACTTGTGGGTGTACTCCTCAATGATTTTGAGAATAGGAGCAACCTGATACTTCGGGTTCTTGAGGAAACCGAGGAGAAGTTCAAGCGCACAGTTGCCTGCGCCTCTGCCCATGCCGTCAACGGTTGCGTCAAGGTAGCTGACGCCCTGAGTCATAGCCTCAATTGTGTTGGCAAAAGCAAGCTGCTGGTTGTTGTGAGCGTGAATACCGACCGACTTGCCGTACTTATCGGCAATTGAGCAGTAAAGGTCTGCAAGTCGTCTTGACTCCTCGGGATAGAGTGCGCCGTAGCTGTCAACAATGTAGAAAGCGTTTACTGGAGTTTTGCCGAGAGTTTCAAGGGCCGCTGTAATATCCTCGGTTCTTGCCTTTGAAACAGCCATAATATTGATTGTTGTTTCGTAGCCCTTCTTTGCAGCGTCCTCAATCATTTCAACAGCCGCAGGAATTGCGTTGATGTATGTTGCAATTCTGATAAGGTCAATCGGGCTGTCTTTTCTTGCAATAATGTCTTTCTTAAAATCTGTTCTGCCGACATCAGCCATAACAGCGATTTTAAGAGGAGTCTTGTTGTCGCCTACAATTTTTCTGATATCTGCATCGTTACAGAATTTCCACTTACCGAAATCTTCTTCGTTAAAGATTTCCTTTGATGCCTTGTAGCCGAATTCCATATAATCAACACCGGCTTTAACATTTGCATTGTAAAGAGCCTTGATAAATTTGTCGTCAAATCTGAAATCGTTACAAAGACCGCCGTCACGGATTGTTGCGTCTACTACTCTGATGTCCTGTCTTACCGACAGGAGGTCGCCTTTCTGTGCCATAATTTTACTCCTTTATGTTAAAGTTTATATTAAATTAAATTTATTTGGTGAGCGAACACGGCGAGCCGCCGTCCCCAATTCGTGCAGACAGTTTGACAAATAAAAAACATTTATGCCCGAGCGTAGTACAGCTACCGTTTGCACAATTTTAATCGTATCAACATCTACAATTAAAACAAACTCAATCTTCAAAAACTACCTTACCGCCGAGGATTGTCTTTTTGACTTTACCTGTGAGGGTTCTGCCTTTAAACGGGGTGTTTTTGCTTTTGCCGTGAAGTTTACCAGCATCAACTGTCCATTCTTCATCGGGATTTATAAGAACAACATCGGCATTTGCACCGACTGAAAGTGTGCCTGCGTTGATTTTCAAAATCCTTGCAGGATTAACGCTCATCTTCTCAACAAGCTGTGAAAGCGTCATTTTGCCTGTCTTAACCAGGTATGTGTTGCAGACCGCAAACGAGGTTTCCATGCCGATTGAACCGTTGGGGGCTTTTACAAAATCAGCCTTTTCCTCGGGTGTGTGCGGTGCGTGGTCGGTTGCTATGGCATCAAGCGTGCCGTCACAAAGCCCGTTGATAATCTCGTCAACATCAGCCTGAGTTCTGAGAGGCGGATTCATTCTGTAATCAGCGTCACCTCTTAAAAGCTCCCTGTCCGTGAGCGAAACATAATGCGGAGCGGTTTCGGCGGTCACCTTAACACCTCTCCTTTTGGCATCACGGATAAGTGCAACGCTTGTTTTGGTGCTGACATGGCAGATATGAATAGGCTCGTCAAGAGCGGCGGCAAGTGCAATTTCTCTTGCAGTTCCGCAGTCCTCGGCACCGGCAGGGATTCCCTTGACTCCGAGCTTTTCAGAAACCTCGCCCTCGTTAATTTTACCGCCGTCGGCAAGGAACAAGTCCTCGCAATGTGCGACAATTGTCATGCCGAGCTTTGGAGCTTTTTTCATTGCATCACTCAAATACTTTGTGTTTTCAACAGGTCTGCCGTCATCGGTAAGTGCTATTGCACCTGCACTTTTCACTGCGTCAATGTCTGTGGGTTCTTCGCTTTTAAGCCCCTTGGTAACGCTTGCCGCAACATAAACACGGCTGTCGGCATCTTTAGCCTTGTCAAGAATATACTTTACAATTTCGGGGCTGTCGGTTGTGGGGTTGGTGTTAGGCATTGCAAGCAGGCTTGTAACACCGCCTGCGGCAGCTGCCTTGCATCCCGTGATAATATCCTCTTTGTGAGTCTGACCGGGATCACGAAGATGCACATGCATATCAACAAATCCCGGAACGGCACAAAGACCGTCTGCATCAATAATCTCTCCGTCTGATGTAATGCCGCTGCCGATTTCGGCAATCACACCGTCCTTTATGAGAATATCTGTTTTTTCGTTAAGCTTGTCGGCAGGGGAAACAACCACTGCGTTTTTAATTAGCATTTCCATGTTTTTCCTCCGTTAAGAAAAGAAATTATCTTCTCTTGTTTCTGTTTGCAGGGCGGCGATTCTGCTGTGGGCGGCGGTCGGTTCTGCTGTGAACCTGAACAAGTCCATCACTTTCGCCTCTTTCGGCACGCTTTCTTGCACGCTCTGCCTTTTGTCTTTCTCTCTCTCTTCTCTCTTCCTCTGCCTTTTTGCGTTTGGCAATCGCACGCTTATGCTTTATCATTATTGAAACATTCTTGCAGAAATATCCGCAGTGAATGCCAAAATTCTTAACTCCGCCTGCAAAGCCCCTGAGAGCGTTACCGATGTTTTTGCCTACATTGGCAAGAACCTCTTCCGTTGACCGTTTATCGGTCGGTTCACCCTCGGTTTCTTTATTATTCTCTTTTTCAAGAGCGTTCTGCTTTACGGTTTCTGCTTTTCTTTCAACCTCGCCGATAACATCAAAGTCCTCGGCATCTCTGAGGTCTGAGCTTTTGATAACCCCCATTGACTTTTTGGGAGCTTCGTCAAAAAAGTCATAACCGCTGTCAAACTTGTTTTTCTTAGCCTTTGCCCTTACAAGCTCCTCATCATCAACCTCTTCCCCGGTTTTCTCCTCGGGATCGTCACTGCCGAAAATGATGTTTGCGTACTTGTCAACCTTTTTTTCAAGCGGATGCTTTTGTTCGGAAACCTCCTCGGTTTCTTCAACATCGGCATCGTCCTCACGGTCGATATCGTCAGGCTCGCTTGTTTCAAAAAGATCGTGTTCGGGTTCGGGGATAACGAGTGTAGGACCCGACGAAGAGCTTATGTCCTCGTGTTTTTCAGGTGTTTCTGCGTTATCTTTTTCGTTTTCGTCAATTTTTTCGGGTTCAGTCTCTGAGGTATCTGCTGCGGTAGGCTCCTTTTTTTTTTCGTCCTCCGTGCTGTTTTCCTCGTAACCGTAGTTGTTTTTATATGCCTCACGCTCAAGCTCACTCTTGTAAGCCTTTGCGGAGTTGATTATCTCGTCAATTTCTTTTTCCTTGGCGTCATCCGTGTCATAACCAAAGTTTGAATACTCACTTGTAATTTCTTCCGGTTCTTCCATGTTTTCGATTATCGGCTCGGGAGCATATCTTCTGCCCGGCGAAGCCGGTTCTTCTTCAACCTCTTCCGCATATCTCTGCTTTTTCTTTGAGCGTTTATCGGGCTTTTCGGGAGAATCGTCAAAATTGTCAATGTCGTAGTCCGTACCCTTTTCACCGAGTTTATACTTGACTGCAAGCTCCTCAAGAATAGCGTTATTCTTCTTAGCCTTTTTATGCTTTCTGATTCTCACGGCAAAAATTATGATGAGAACAATCAAAATAAGGATAACAACACCGCCGCCGATGATTATGTACGGAATAAATCCCTTTGAAAACGGCAGGTCGCTGAATTTTACCGAAGATACAACTTTGGAAAAAGTATCGTAGTCAACGGTTGTAACATCACCCTCTGTTCTCTGCATTGTGATATTAATGTTCATACCGTCATAAACCGTGTTGGCAACAAAGGTTTTCACATCGCCCTTACTGCTCTGAGCAGTTGCGTCAAACACAAGCCACACAGCTTTTTCTTTTTGGTCGGGAGTACAGCTCAGATACTCGTCGGAATTAAGAAAATTGTTGCGTATATTTGAAAGCTCGCTTGAAGAAAGCTGAGCATAGTTGCCAACATTCTCGCTGCTCTCATTTTTTGTCATTGTCACGGTCAGAATAACCGATGACATATTATCCATACCCTGAAGATAGATATTTCCGTTCTGAAAGGTTTTCATTGTTGTGTCATAGTCAAGACCGAAAACGGAAAAATATTTATCTGTGCTTTTACTGTCCCTTGTAACAGCGCTCATACCGTCAGGCATCGAAAGCGTCATATCGTCAATCTGCGGAATCTCGTAATCTTTTGTTGCGCCCGAACAGGCAAAAATACCGCAAAATACCATTACGGCACAAATTGCAAGCGTTACAGCTCTTTTAAAAACAGTTTTCATCATGTCCGTATATTCCCCCGAAACTAAATTAGATTCATCAATACTGCTTTTTAGAATGTATATCTAATTAATTATACATAATCTGTCAAAAAAATACAAGGTTTTTACCGCTGAAATTTGAAAACAAGAGCACCCTATTCGTGAATACAGTATGATATTAAAGAACATATTACGCCTGAGCGTGCATAAAATTGAAAATTGAAAATGGAAAATGGAAAATTATGGTCGAGAAGACAATTCGCAAGAATGCAAAACATTGTCGCCCGACTGTTTTTGTATATTTTCGGTATATACGGAAGTTGTTGCAAAACTGTATGTGCGGATATTATCCGCCTGCAGATAACCACGCAAAGATTTGTACAAATTAAAATTATATAAATAAACATTCACTTTCATATAAAACAAAAATTGCATCAATGCCGTATCGGGCATCAATGCAATTTCTTTATCTGACTATCTTCTCGAATTGACTGCGGTGGCACACCGCCAACCGCAATTTTCAATTTTCAATTAAATACAAGACTGCCGTTTATTCTACAGTAACCGACTTAGCAAGGTTCTTTGGCTTATCGGGATCAATACCTCTGTTGATTGATGTGTAATAAGCAAGAATCTGGAGCGGAACAACCGCTGTAATCGGCATAAGAAGCTCGTCTGTATGCGGAATTTCGATAACATAATCCGCAACACCGTCCTTGAGTTCTCTTGCACAGGCGTCTGTACAAACAAGAATAACCTTCGCTCCTCTTGACTTAACCTCAACAACATTGCTGATTGTCTTGGGGATAATACCTGTCTGAGTTGCAACGGCTATAACGGGAACATCCTCGTCAATAAGCGAAATTGTGCCGTGCTTTAACTCGCCTGCGGCGTAGCTTTCTGAGTGAATGTACGAAACCTCTTTGAGCTTGAGTGAACCCTCCATTGAAAGGGCATAGTCAAGACCTCTGCCTATGTAAAGCAAGCTGTCGGTTGCAACAAGCTTTGTGGCAACGAACTTGCAGATATCCTCGCAGTTGTCGATTACATACTGAACTGCCTCAGGCATTTTTGTAAGAGCCGAAACAAGTCGCTTGCACTCGGCTGTGCTGATTGTTTCCTTTGCAAGAGCAAGCTCAAAGGCAAAGAGATACATAACGGAAAGCTGTGTGATGTATGCCTTTGTTGACGGAACGGAAATTTCGGGACCTGCGAGTGTGTAGATGAGCATATCCGCCTCACGGGCAATTGAACTGCCCTTTGCGTTTACGATTGCAAGAGTTTTTGCACCCTTCTGCTTTGCAAGACGCATTGCGGCAAGGCTGTCGGCTGTTTCGCCCGACTGTGAAATGATGATTACAAGGTCGCCCTCGCCTACAATCGGATTTCTGTAACGGAACTCGGACGCAATGTCAACATTTACGGGAACTCTTGCGAGATCCTCAATAACATACTTGCCGACCATACCTGCGTGCATAGCAGTACCGCAGGCAACGATTGTGATATTTTTGAAATTCTTGATTGTTTCCGTTGTGATGCCGCACTCCTCAAGAAACGGAAGTCCCTCTTTGATTCTCGGCATAATCGTTGTTCTGATAGCCTCGGGCTGTTCGTTGATTTCCTTAATCATAAAGTGCGGATAACCGCTCTTTTCGGCAGCCTCCATATCCCAGTCGGCTGTCTGAAGTTCCTTTTCAATCGGATCAAGATGTTCGTCAACGAACGAAACACCGTCAGATGAAAGTGTTACGATTTCATCATGGTCAAGAAGATAATAATCCCTTGTGTACTGAAGAATTGCAGGAACATCGGACGCAATAAAGCACTCGCCTTCTGCAACGCCTACGATAAGAGGACTTTCACGGCGAACCGCAAAAACTCTGTCGGGGAAATCCTTGAACATAATTCCGAGTGCAAACGAACCCTTAAGCTCAGCCATTACACTGTCAATTGTTTCAAGAGGATTTCCGTTGTATTTATAGTCGAGGAGCTGAGCAACAACCTCTGTATCTGTGTCGCTTAAAAAAGTTCTTCCCTTTGAGATGAGGAAGTCTTTAAGCTCCATATAGTTTTCAATAATACCGTTGTGAACGATTGTAACCCTTGTACCGCTGTGTGGATGTGAGTTTACATCCGAAGGCTCGCCGTGGGTTGCCCAACGGGTGTGACCTATGCCGACATGACCTTTCGGAGTGCCGACCTCTGCAAGCTTATCCTTTAAGTCCTGAAGCTTACCCTTGGTCTTTACGGTCTTGATTTCTCCGTTATCAAAAACCGCAATACCTGCCGAGTCATAGCCTCTGTATTCAAGCTTTGTGAGAGCATTAACAAGCACCTCACTGCAATCCTTAGGTCCTACATAACCTACAATACCGCACATAAAATTTCTCCTTTTCGGTTAATCATTGACCTTGTGGCAAAAAGTAGGTACAAGTTCTGCCAAAAGTTCAACTGTCTTTTCACTGTCATTGTTTTCTGCGGTTTTTTTGAGAACCTCAAGCTTTGACAGCATATCTGTTTCGTCTATTTTAATTTGATTTCCTATGAAAATTTTCTTGTTCTGTGTTGACTTAAGACCTTCTTCGTCCATAAGAAGCTCCTCAAAAAGCTTTTCACCCGGACGAAGTCCCGTGAAAATAATCGGAACATCTTTGTACGGAACCTTACCGTACATTCTGATAAGGTTCTCGGCAAGGGTTGTAATCTTGACGGGAGCACCCATATCAAGAACAAAAATCTCACCGCCCTTTGCCATTGCACCTGCCTCAAGAACAAGCGAAACAGCCTCGGGAATAGTCATAAAATATCTGATAATATCGGGATGTGTTACAGTAACGGGAGCACCGTTTTCAATCTCACGGCGAAACAGCGGAATAACCGAGCCGTTTGAGCCGAGAACATTACCGAATCTTGTTGTTACAAATTCGGTATCGGTGCTGTGCTGCGCCTTGTACTGAATAATCATCTCGCACGCACGCTTTGTTGCGCCCATAACATTTGTCGGATTAACAGCCTTGTCGGTTGAAATCATAACAAACTTCTTTGCCTTGTACTTTTCTGCAAGGGTTGCAACATTGAATGTGCCGAAGATGTTGTTCTTTACAGCCTCCTCGGGAACGGTTTCCATAAGCGGAACATGCTTGTGAGCGGCAGCGTGGAATACGAGTTCGGGGCGATATGTCTTGAAGATAAGCTCCATTTTGTCGTAATCACGAACCGATGAAATAAGCGTTACAAGGTTAAGCTTTGTGCCGTATTCAAGCACAAGCTCCTGCTGAATGTCATATGCGTTGTTTTCGTAGATATCAACAATGATGATTTGTTTCGGATCATTCTTTGCAATCTGTCTTACAAGCTCACTGCCGATTGAACCGCCGCCGCCTGTAACAAGACAAACCTTTCCGTTGATAAGGTCATGAATCTCCTTTCGGTCAAACTCAATGGGTTTTCTGCCGAGAAGATCCTCAATCTTGATTTCCTTTGCCTGTGAAATAAGCTGTGTATGCCCGTCATCAAACAAAAGCTCACCGAGATAAGGGATAATCTTGATTTTGCACTCTGTTGCGGAACAGTAGTCAAGAATCTTCCTCTTCTCATCTTCCTCACATGACGGAACTGCAACAATAATATTGTCTATGCGGTATTCATCACATATTTTAACAATTTCGGGACAGGTTCCGACAACGGGGATTCCTTCGATTTTCTGATTCAGCTTTTTCAAATCATCATCGACAAAGCATACCGGAATGATGCTTTTTGAAGGATTATTAACATCACCCTGCTCTTTCGCATTGTGAATTTCACGAACAATCATTCTGCCGGCATTGCCTGCGCCCACAATAAGGGTGCGCTCTCCGCCCTCTGCCCTTCCTGCCTCGGTAAGGTCAAGAAAAGCCCTTCTGAAAACAAAACGGAATGCAAGAATTCCGACAAGGGCTATTGCGAAATGTACTATACAAAAAATCTTTCTCTGCGGAATCTGCAAAAACAACGAGATTACAAAGCCGAGCGTAAACCCCGAAAAGATGGCAATTCCGCACACAATATAGTCCTTTGCGTTAAAGTATCGCCACAATTTTGAATATGTTCCGCTTATATAAAGCGTAAACAGACACATGACAAGATCAATAACAATATAGCTCAACAAGCCTTTGCTTGAAGCAGCACCTATGTAGCCAACAAGCAAGAGAATATAATTTGCAAGAATACCGCTGACAACGATAATAAACACATCTGCGAGAGCCAGAAACATCTTACGCAAATTAATCTTCTTCATAACCCATACCTCTTCTGTTTAACTTTGTGTAAATTCCCGAGTAACATATAAATACAATTATGATTTATTATACAACAGTGCAAAAGGAATGTCAAACAAAGCAATTCCTAAATCAACTTAAAATCCGACAATCAAAGCACAAGGAACAGTAATAATCAGACTTGTTCGACACACATTTGTTGACAACCGCACAAAACGAGCCTAAAATAATACCATACTTAATATGAGCGGTGAATTGAATGAAAAAATTTTCGATAATCCTCGGAGCAATAATACTTGCGCTGTTTGTGACTCTCGTAATATGGGGCGTTTACTGTGACAACACAATTGCAATCACAAATTACTGTGTAAACAATACTAAGAACGACGCAAAGCTGAAATTTGTTGTCATCACGGATCTGCACAACAAGGAATACGGAGAAAAGAACGCAGACCTTGCAGAGCTTGTAAAGGAACAAAATCCCGATTTTATTGCAGTTTGCGGAGATATGGTCAACCGTGGCGATCCCGACACAACAAAGATGAAAGATGTGCTTGAAAAGCTTTCAAAAATTGCACCCACATACTGCTGTCTCGGCAACCATGAGCGTGACAATGCCGCCAAATTCGGAACAGATTTTAAAAGCGAAACAAATTCAACAGGCGCTGTATTGCTTGATAATGAATACATAAAATTCACCAAAAACGGCAAGAGTGTGCTTATCGGCGGAATGAGCGACTACCCTTATTATGAGTTCTACACTCCCGATGACGATGTTCCGTCAAGAACGCTGTGGGAAGAATTTGCCGAAAAAGCAAAGAACAATTTCACAATTCTTCTGCACCACCAGCCCGAATACATTGCCGAGGACGCAAAGAAAACCGACATAGACTTAATCGTCTGCGGTCACACCCACGGAGGACAGATTCAATTGCCGTTCATCGGCGGAGTAATCGCTCCGAATCAGGGACTTTTTCCGAAATATGACAAAGGCGAATTTGACCTTGACGGCACAAAAATGATTGTCTGCGCAGGTCTGAGCAACACCGTATTCATCCCCAGAATCAATAATCAAGTTGAAATAGGTGTTGTGACGGTTGTATAACATCGGTTCTCCCCTATTACTTTCATATAAAGCAAAAATTGCATCGATGCCGTATTCGGGCATCTGATGCAATTCCTTTATCCGAGTATCTTCTCAAATAGATTGCGGTGGCACACCGCCGACCGCAATTTTCAATTTTCCATTTTCAATTTAAAAAGCTTTCGCATCGATACGACTGTCTTCACGAACCGAGAACGGTGGCTCGCCGTCAGTTCTTCTCACTGTAATTCCTAAGTTCCGCAGGAGTTCTGCCGTATTCGGACTTGCAGAACAGGATAAACGAATTTACATTTGGAAAACCGTTTTCAATCGCCGCCTGTCTGACGGTGATTTTTTTGTTTCTCAAATCATCAATAGCGTGTTCAAGACGAACACGGCGAAGATACTTTGAAAATGTTTCCTCTGTTTTATCCTTAAAATATTTTGAAAAATGAGCAGGCGTCATGCCAACATAATTGGCAATTTCATTGAGCGTGATTTCGTGTTTGTAATTATCGTGCATATATCTGATAGCACTTTTGGCGCAGTCAAAATCATCAGCCTGAGAACCGTGAACATATTGTATATCGTTGTCAATGCAATCACGGATGAGATAGTACGCAACGCTGTACATCACCGCTCTTACCTTCATGCTGATAAGCTTGCTCTTGTACTCTTCATATCCGTGTAATATGTCCATTGCTTTTCTGATAAACTCAAGAGCTTCGCCCTCGGGTTGTTTGAAACTCGGCACAATATGCGGATCGTCAACATACGGTGCAATTGCCTTTGGAATGATATTGAGCATAACAGCCTGAGTATCCTCACCGATGTCCTCATAGGAATGAACCTCCTGACTGTTAAGAACATAGACATCGCCCGCATTGAGAATAATTTCACAGTCAAGCTTGTTAAGCCTTACCTTACCTTTTTTTATATAGGAAATTTCATATGAACCATGCCACCTGAGTCCTGCTTCAAAGGCAACTTTTCTGTCCGGATATCTTGTAACCCTGCCGCTGTAATACGGCTCGGGCGGTAACAACACCTTCTTGTACTTCATGGTTTCATCCTCAACTCAATTAAAATCAATCAATTGTTAATAACATAGTCAGCGCAAAAATAAATATATTTAAGATCCGCAATTACCGCAGAATGGTCTGTTTTTACTACAACTGTTCTGCGTTCTTTTTTGCTGATTTCCTCAACACAGCGTGCAACATTGCACCTTGAAGGCTCGTAGCCGTACTTTTCAAAAAATTCTTCCGCAGTCATAACAAGCGAGCCGTAGCCCTCAAACATATGCAAAAGAGAATAGTCAATCAGCTTGTATTCATCTTCAATAAGGCTGATTCCGATATCGCAGTTTGTGACTGAACCGATGTAATACGGTGCGTCATTGAGGAACAAGCCTGTCTTGAACGAACCGATTGAAACGGTAAGATCCGAGTTTACCGCCGTACTGCACACACCCGTGTCACCGTTGATTCCGCTGTTGATGTCTGCACTTATAACATAGGCATTTGTCATATTAATCTGCTCAACCGCTTCAAGCATTTCACCCTTTAATTCACCCGAAAAGCCTGTTCCGAGCAGACAGTCAACTACAATGTCAAATCCCGTGAAAGCCGCCGCCTGTGACATCGGCATCTCCTCGGCACCGAGCGACATTGCGGTTTTATAATAGTAAAGGCCATCCTTTGAAAAGCCGTCGCTTGCTCTGAAAATTGTCGGTGTAAAGCCGTTTTTGCATAAAACACAGGCGAGCGCATAACCGTCGCCGCCGTTGTTGCCCTTACCGCAAACTATGGCAACCCTGCCCACAAACTTTGCCGAATTAAAAATCCCCTGTGCGGCTCTGTACATAAGCTCCGCCGAAGGAGTATGCTCCGCAATCGTCCTTGCGTCGCTTTTTCTCATATTTTCAACCGAAACGACCTGAACAAATTCCATCTTATATTCCTCCGCTTTCTGAAATTTCCATAGCCTTATCCGCCGTTTGCGGCATTGTAAGCCGTCATAACAGCACTTTCATCCATATTACAACCGAGCAAAAACAACGGTGTTTCCTTAAAGAACTCATCAAGCAATTCAAGCAGCTTTTCCATTCTGCTCCGCTCAACATCAATAACCGTTGCCTCAAGCAACTGTTTCATAACCTGTGACGGTAACACCCTGACTGCCGTGTTCTCTTCTGCTCTCTGAAGAATATACACAGCCTTAACAGGTGCTTTTGTATTTGTTCCTATGTCAGCTTTCCCCATCCACGGAGTTCCGTAAGCATAAAATTTTCCGTCACATTTTCGTATAACCGGCTTGTCATCGTTAATCATCGTCACCCTGTTGCCAAAATGCCTTCGCCACAGAGCCGTGTGGGTAGACTTGCCCGTTCCGCTGACTGCCGAAAAAACATAGCCCTCGCCGTCAAGCTCAAGACAGGACGAATGAAAAAAGAATCCGTCAAATCCGTCAAGCACGGCGTTGCAGAATTTTGAGAGTATCAGAACATCCTCCGCACCTTGTTCGCTGAGGTTGTCAGAAAGCCTGAGATGCTCACGGATTTCGTCATCCGAAACCGATATCTCAATGTCGGTCTTTCCCGATTCATTCGACTTAACGGCATAGCTTTCAAGCCGTTTCCTGCATATTTTAAATTTTGGATTAACTTCAACATTCAAATCAGCTATTCTGTATATCGGCATATCTGCTCCGCTAAATACTATAATGAAATATTGTAACACAAATTAATGTTTTTTGCTACGGCGAAATGAATAAATATTATTTTACCTTTTAGTGCAAGTTGTTCAGTCGCACAGCTTTAAAGGCAAATATTGCACAATACAAGCCGTGTTATTTTGTAACAATGCACATACAGCTTATTTTTTATTCATTTTAAAGCCTGTAAAAAAAGCATTATTTTACGACTTTTTCAATTTTGTTTACTTTACTTGTCCGACTGCTTTTTTTGCATACTCTTCAAGGTATGCTCTTTCATAAATTCAAATATCCTGTGCGTAACCGTTCCTATAAGAATCGGAATGAATATTCCTGCGGCAAGGTAGATTATGCAGTAAAAATTTAATCCGTTCGGACGATAAATGTACCAGATTGTTGACTTGAGTTTTAAAATATCGAAATCTTTGAACAGCGGTGTAATTACGCTCAATCCCCAAAATGCCCATTTTACAATCATAAAGGCAAAAATGTGGTGAATCATTATGCTGTAGGTATTGTCCGAAATCATCCTGACAAGCTTTTTGTTCTTGATAATCGGAGTAATCAGCTTTGCAACCCTCAGCCAGAACGCAATGCCCGTGATTGCGGTTACATAAGGAATGACGCAGCCGTTGTCAAACTTCACACACTTTGATGGGGTGTATTCAAGATTTTCACAGAATGTGAGGAGAAGAAGCTGAACTCCGAGAACGATTGCAAAATATGCAACGCTGTTGAGATTATCGTGTTTTTCAAGCTTTTCGTGATAAAATCTGCCAAACTCAAAACACGGCAGAAAAAACATTGACCTGAACAACAACAGCAACGCACCCTTTGGGGCAGGATTCCAAATGCAGTATTGCACACCGAAAATTCCGATTGCAAGATACACGGCAAGAATGACATACTCGTTGCCCCTGTGAACCTTTTTGAGCAGTTTACGGAACAGTATGTTAAAAACATAAACGCAGAACAGCGGATATACAAACCACGAACCGAGGTTGTAGGCAAAACTTTCGCCGTCAATAAACGGCATAACAAAAAGGTTGTACAGATCAAATTTGCCCTGAGCAATCGTATAGCCGACCTGAGTAAGTGCGAATGCGATTATTCCGTAAACAATGTTCCATAGATAAGCAGGAATCAACAAGCGTTTTGTCCGTCCCCATATATATTTGAAAATATGTTCCTCGTGCTTTTCCTTGTAAAAATATCCCGAAATGAAAACGAACAAGGCAAGATTGTACGAATACTTTGGAAACCAATCATACATCAGCGACACACCGCCGTTGTAGCAATGCCCCGAAACTATGATAATAATGCCGATTGCCGACAAAATTTTAAAAGTAAAATTAATGTTTCTGTCATCGCCAAGCCTTTTGTTTTCAGCTGTGACACTGTTTTGTTTAAGTGCAGATTTACTGCGTGTTTTGTTCTTTCCCATAATTTCCTCTCATCTGTATTTGTCGCAATTTAAAAATTCCGCAAATTCACACGGTAATTGTATCACAAAAGCAATCCGCAATCAATATATCAAATTCACCGTGCAAAACACATATAAATCATTATTTTGCACAATCTCACTTTTGTTTCAACAGGCATTTAAATCTTTTAGTCACATCTGTTCCGCCATACAATTGTGTACATACCCTTAAAAAACTAAGAATAAAATGTAAATAAATTCAGTCAAAAAAGCCGGGCAAAGCATAAAATAAAAAAATATACAAAAAACTATTGACACAACCTTTACATAATGCTATAATAATAAAGCTGTAAAAAACAGCAGAGTTGTATATCGCGGGATAGAGCAGCTCGGTAGCTCGTCGGGCTCATAACCCGAAGGTCGTCGGTTCAAATCCGGCTCCCGCAACCACTAAGAAACGGCTTAACCACTAAGGTTTTGCCGTTTTTCTTTTTATGTTCAATATTTGTTTTCTTACATATTTCCCCCAAATTTCCCTCGGATGACCTGATTTTTCGTGATATTATACTGATTTACAATTTGAATATGATATGAAAATAGCCTGAGTATCCAAGACAAAATTACTCAGGCTGTTTTATTATTTTTTATTTCTCTTTTTTACTTTTTATTATTATAGTTCACGCTCATATGTGCCAACAATTGATCCGTTAGAATATGAGTCATTTCGTATCCATGCATTTTTGTAAAAATCCGATGATGTGTGAGAAGTATAATTTGTTGATAAAGCTTTTGCAGCATTTGCTGAATCTGTTGGAGATAAATGTGCAGGATAACCATTATTCCATTTACCAAACAAATTCCAATTCGTAGGACACTCAAAAACGGCTGTTGTTAATCCCGACTGATAAAATGCGTAAGCTCCGATATAATCAACATAAGTTGGGAAGTAAATATCTGTTAATGCAGAACAACCATAAAAAGCATAGCCTGCTATTTCCTGCAATTCACTGTCAGTGCTGATGTTTACATTTTTTAAAGTGTTGCAACCATAAAAGGCACGGGTGCCGATACTAAGAATACTATTTGGAATATTAACAGTTTTCAAAGTTATAATATTCTCAAATGCATTACTATATATCTTGGTAACAAATTTACCGTTAAATTTTGATGGTATTGTGATTTCTGTTGGATTATCAACCAAACATCCTGTTACGGCATAAGTTCCGTCAGAAAGAAGAGTGAATTCAAGTGTATCACTTTCATTTAAAATAACATCATCACTTTTTCCAATAACCGATTTTGTTCCGTCAGTATAAGTTATAACAATTTCTCCATTGATAATTGCCATATCGGCAATACCTCTGCCATCTTTACCATCAACACCATCTTTGCCGTCAGCACCTTTATCTCCTTTTTCACCTTTTTCTCCTGTGTCACCCTTTTCGCCTTTGACATTACCGAGGTTTAACACTGTGTTATCGGTGAGAAGAATACTCAATTCACCATCAGCTGACAAAGTAACAGTCTTAATACCAATTCCGTCTTTTCCGTCAGCTCCATCTGTTCCGTCAGCCCCTTTTGCACCAACGACAACACCGAGTTTTGCAGTTTCTCCGCTTGTATAAGTCAATATCAACTCACCGTTTGAATTGATTTCTGACTTAGAAACACCTATGCCGTCAGCACCCTTAATGTTACCGAGGTTAAGTACAGTACCGTTGGATAATTCAACGCTCAAAGCACCTTCAGCAGAAATCGTTACATTGACAATGCCTGTGCCGTCTTTACCGTCAGCGCCGTTTATACCATCCTTACCATCTGCACCATTTGTACCGTTAATGCCGTCTGCTCCTACAACTTTTCCGAGATTAGTAGATTGACCATTTGTATATGTAAGTACAAATTCTCCGTCAGCATTGATTTCTGATTTTGAAATACCAATACCGTCTTTGCCCTTGATACTTCCGAGATTTAGTGTTGTTCCGTTTGTAAGTTCAACATTCAAAACACCATCATCAGTAATTGTTACATTGGCAATTCCGATACCGTCTTTACCGTCAACACCGTTAGCACCATCTTTACCATCTTCTCCATCTTTACCGTCAGCGCCATTTGCACCATCTTTGCCATCAGTTCCGTTAATACCATCCTTGCCGTCTTTTCCGACAATACAGCCGAGGTTAATACTTGATGAATCGGAGAAAGCAAGTTCCAATTCACCGTCTGAATTTATAACTACATTAGAAATGCCAATGCCGTCTTTGCCATCTTTGCCGTCTGCACCATTTTGACCGTCTTTTCCGTCCTTACCATCAACTCCGTCTTTACCGTTGACACCGTCTTTACCGTTAGCACCAACTATAACACCAAGATTAGAAGAAGTTCCATCAGAATAAGTTATTACTAATTCTCCGTCAGAATTGATTTCTGATTTTGTAACACCGATACCATCCTTACCGTTAGTACCATCTTTACCATTCTTACCATCAGTACCGTTTTGACCGTCTTTTCCGTCTTGACCGTTAATTCCTACAACTGTACCAAGATTTGTAGATGTTCCGTCTGAATACTTAATAACAAGTTCACCGACAGAATTTATTGTTGTTTCAGTAATTCCGATACCATCTTTACCATCTGTGCCATTTGTTCCGTTAGTACCGTCTTTACCATTAGTACCAACTACAACGCCAAGATTAGAAGAAGTTCCATCAGAATAAGTTATTACTAATTCTCCGTCAGAATTGATTTCTGATTTTGTAACACCGATACCATCCTTACCGTTAGTACCATCTTTACCATTCTTACCATCAGTACCGTTTTGACCGTCTTTTCCGTCTTGACCGTTAATTCCTACAACTGTACCAAGATTTGTAGATGTTCCGTCTGAATACTTAATAACAAGTTCACCGACAGAATTTACTGTTGTTTCAGTAATTCCGATGCCATCCTTTCCGTCTGCGCCATTTGTTCCGTTAGTACCGTCTTTGCCATCAGCACCGTTTTTACCGTCAACACCGTTTGTACCATCCTTGCCGTCCGCACCCTTAATATTGCCGAGATTTAATTGTGTACCGCTTGTTAGAGTAATTTCGAGTTCATTATCTGAATTGATTATTATATTCTGAATACCAACTCCGTCCTGACCGTCAGCACCGTTGGCACCATCTTTGCCGTCTTTTCCGTTAAGACCATTTTTACCGTTAGCGCCGTCCTTACCATCTATTCCATTTTTACCGTCTTTACCATCAGCACCATTGATACCGTTTTTGCCATCAGCACCAACTACAACACCAAGGTTAGAAACAGTATTATCTGAATAGGTTAAAACAAGTTCGCCCTTTGAATTGATTTCCGATTTTACAACACTTATACCGTCTTTACCATCAATACCGTTTGTGCCATCTTTACCGTCCTTGCCATCTGTGCCGTTAGTTCCGTTGACGCCATCTTTTCCATCCTTGCCGTCAAGTCCGTTTGCACCTATTACATTTCCAAGATTAGAACGCTGTCCGTTCGAATAGGAAAGTACAAGCTCACCGCTTGAATTGATTTCAGCATTAGTTACACTGACGCCGTCTTTACCATCAGTACCGTTAATGCCGTCAACTCCATCTTTACCATCAGCGCCATTGATACCGTCTTTGCCATCAGCACCTACTATAATGCCAAGATTAGCAACTGCATTGTCTGAATAAGTTAAGACTAATTCGCCCTTTGAGTTGATTTCGGACTTTATAACGCTAATACCATCTGTACCGTTTTTACCATCAATACCGTTAGTACCATCCTTACCATCTTTTCCATCTTTACCATCAACACCGTTAATGCCGTCTTTTCCGTCCTTACCATCAACACCGTTAGTACCATCCTTACCATCTTTTCCATCTTTGCCATCAACACCGTTAATGCCGTCTTTTCCGTCCTTACCATCAACACCGTTAGTGCCATCTATGCCATTCTTACCGTCTGCTCCGTTAAGTCCGTCTTTACCATCAGCACCGACAACTACACCAAGGTTTGAACGCTGTCCGTTTGAGTATGTAAGAACCAACTCACCGTTTGAATTGATTTCAGAATTTGTAACACTGATGCCGTCAGTACCGTTCATCCCGACAACCTTGTCAAGATTAACAGTTTTTCCGTCTGAAAAGTTTAGTACAAGCTGACCGTCAGAATTGATACTTGCATTTGTAATGCCAACACCGTCAATACCATTTGTACCGTTCTTTCCGTCTACACCGTCTTTACCGTTAGTACCGTTAATGCCGTCAGCACCATTTAAACCGTTTGCTCCGTCTTTACCGTCAACACCATTTTTACCGTTAGTTCCGTTTTTGCCATCTTTGCCATTAGAACCATTGACGCCATCCTTACCGTTAATGCCGTTAATTCCGTTTGTACCGTCCTTGCCATTAGCGCCATTCTTGCCGTCAGCACCTATAGCTTTGCCGAGATTTAAGACAGAATTGTCGGACAAGGTTATAAGCAATTCACCATCCGACGAAAAAGAAGCGGTCTTTATGCTTGCACCATCCTGCTTTGATGAAGCTTCAAGTGCAGATGTCCATTCTTTTTCAGTGCCTGAATAGCCATTATCTACCGCAATATCATAGGCAGATTTGCCTGAAAGAGAATCAAGCCATTCCTGCACAGTTCCCTCATAGCCGTATTTTACAGCCAATTCATATGCAGAAAGTCCGTTTTCTACTTTTGAATCACCCTTAAACACAACAAAACCTATTGTGCCAAGCAAAAGTAAAATAATCAGAATAACACTTAGTATCTGAAAAAATTTGCTGTTCTTATTCTTTACTTTTTGATATTCATTTGTTTGCTGTTCTGTTTGTTGCCGTAACATATTCATACCTCCGTGTCAATATAGTATATTAGTTTCATTATATTACTCGTTTCGTAAACTGTCAACGCATTTCGTGTTATTATCTAAAAATTTTTGTCAATACCATATAAGATATATACGAGGTGATTTAATGAATTTTGGTGATAGATTAAGGATTTTAATTGACGAACGAGGCATTACACAAAAAGAATTAGCTTCACAATTAAATATAGCTCCCTCAACAGTAAGCAGTTATGTTCAGAATACCCGTGAACCCGATTTTGCTACATTAAAATCTCTTGCAATTTATTTTAGTGTTTCAATAGATTATCTTTTGGGGTGTCGAACCAACAAAGCCTCTTCTCGTCAGGAGGATGAACTATTAAGAGTATTTCGCAGTCTTACAGCAGAGCAAAAAGAAGTGTGTATTGAACAATGCAAAGTGTTTGTAAGGCTTAATCAAAAAGCAAGAGCAAAATCATCGTAATCGATTTTGAACAAAATAATTTGTAAAAATAAAACTGCCCTTGACTAAATTATAATCAAGGGCAGATACTTTGTCCTGTGACCCGACCCCCAAAAGTTAGACCTAAAAAATCTAACTTTTGGGGGTCGGGTCAGTCATATCGGTGCTGTTTTTTGTTTTTATTATAAAGTTTTTTGCTGAATAATCAAAGCTTAATGTTATTCATCTCGTCACCGAGGACATCGGCGATTTCTTTCAGGTGGCCTGTGCGTTTGCCTTTTAGTTTATAGAACTGCAAAAGTCCGTAGCCCGGGTACTCGTTGCCCTCAACCATAACGGGACCGTTCTTTGAAAAGGCGATATCCCATCCGATATATCTCACCTGCGGAATCTTTTCCGCTGCCTCAACAACCATGTCAAGAGCCTCTCGAACGCCTGCAATCTTAACCTCGGAGAACTTTTTGCCTGTCATCGGGTGTTTGTCATAAACATTGCCGTAGTCGTCAATTACATTACTGTCGATTCTGCCGTCTGCATCAAGGCTGAGGTAGAGGTCATTTGTACAGCCGATAACATTTGACTCGTCCTGATTGATACGGAGAGCGTTATTTATTATATGTGCCTTGCCGTCCTTATAGAGCGTAACAACTCGCCATGAATTTACAACGCACGGATTGATTTCGTTGAGGTCATCACTCTGAACGATTGCTTCCTCAACAAGAAGCTGACCGTTTGCCTTGAGTTCATCATAAAGCTTGTTGCTGTCCTTTACATCGGCAACGGTGATTTTTGAAATGCCGTGACCGCCCTCGCCTGTCGGATCTTTTGCAAAAACGGTTTCTCTGCCGTCAAGGAACTTCCTGAAATCTTCTTTACTGCCTGTGCGAAGGTTGATGAAATCTCTTTTGAGATACTTTTTGAAAAGCTCGTCAAAAACAAGCTTGTCACGAAGAAGAACGATATATTCCTCATCGTTGAGATATTCAAGAATTTTGTAGAAAGTTTTTGCAGTTACAAAGGTTTTTTTCTCTTTAGCCGAAAGATTGATAAAATCGCAACGGAAATAGTCCGTGTAGCCTGTGCCTCTGATGAGAAAGTTGCGGATTATGTCGAACTTGATATAAGCCTTTGACTTACCGCTGTTCTTAGCGATAATGTCAATGTGCTTATCCATTCTGCTGTGGTTAATATCTCTGAATTTATTCAAAAGCCATTTGTGTACCGAAACTGCCATCTTACTTCTCCTTTACAACCTTACCGTCTTTTACATAAAATCTCGGATTGTTCTTGCCTATATTCACAAGCGCCTCGGCATTGCCCATACCCGAACTTCTGCCGAACATTCCAACTGTTATGCCGTCACCGAGGAGTGTTACCTCGTCATCAATTTTTACCGATGAATCAACCTTAACAGCCGTCATATTCATACACATCTCACCGACAACAGGATATTTTTTGCCGTTGATAACAACATGTCTGCCGTGATTTGCGTGACCGATGCCGTTGTTGTAGCCGACAGGAAGAATTGCAAGAATAATATCCTCATCTGCCGTGTATGACGCATTGTAGCCGAACCACTCACCCTTGTTCACCTTTTTAAGCTGAAGAATACGGGTTTTCATCTTCATAGCCGGCTGTAAATCTATCTTTACATCAAAATATGTTTCGCTGATGTTGTACTTCTTAATGAAGTAATTGTTTCGCATTTTGCGAAGTTTGTCCTTTGGCGAATTTGAAAGAGAATCGGGGGCAACATTGTAGCCGTAGATTGCAATGCCCATTCTCACGCCTGTTGTAAAAGGCTGTTTCGGGTGGGTGAGCATTGAAACGGAACTGCCCATATGGACAATCGGGATTTTCTTCAAATCAATAAGCGATGTAAGCTCCTTGAAGTTTCTGACCTGCTCGTCCCAATGGGGATCAAAAATTCCGGCTGTTGCAAAATGCTGATAAATTCCCTCAAGAACAAAATTTGAACCGTTAATCATATCAACGGCAGTTTTAACCTCGTCCTTATCCTTGAAACCAAGGCGGTTAAATCCTGTATCAATCTGGAGATGAACCTTGAAATTGCAGTCAATGTTCAAATCAAGCAACCTTTTGAGGTAATCAAGCTCATTCACGGCAATGGTGAGATTAAGCCTCTTTGCCTCCTCAATTCTCGAAAGATGAACCGGATGCAGGCACAAAAGCGGAGCGTCCTTGTTGACCTTACGAAAGCTTTGAGCCTCCTCAAGAGAGGACACGGCAAAATAGTTAATGCCGTTTTTGTACATTTCATTTGCCACTTCCATACCGTGGCCGTAACCGTCACCCTTGAGAACGGCAATAAAATATTTGTAGTCGCTGTATTTTTGTGTTATCGCACGGGCATTTGCACCAATTTTGTCAAGGTCAATTTCAACATATGAATCCAGCATTCCAAAGCCTCCGTTAATACACTATACCCTTAGAATTATAGCATAATTGCATGGGTAAATCAATAGCGATATTGAACAGTAACTGTGTACGGTTCGGGCATAAAATTGAAAATTGAAAATTGAAAATGGAAAATTATGGTCGGGAAGACAATTTGCAAAAATGCAAAACATTGTTGCCCGACCGTTTTTGTATATGTGGAAGTTGTTGCAAATTTGTATGGGCGGATATTATACGCCTACAGATTTGTGCGAACAATCACAATGCTATGCAAAGCAAAAATTGCATCAATGCCGTATCGGGCATTGGTGCAATTTCCTAATCTAACTATCTTCCGGAAAGGACTGCGGTGTACCACCGCAGTCCTAAATTTTCCATTTTCAATTTGCCAACGGCTTGCCGTTATATAAGCCCTACAATATACATCTGAATTGTGGTTGCATCAATGACGGTAATATCGGAATCAAAGTTTACATCGGAGTTTATACGCTCTATCTCGTTCTGATTGACGATACCCACAATTGCTTTCTGAATTGCGGTTGCATCAGCAATATTTATTTTGCCGTCACCGTTTGCGTCACCGTAATATGCCTTTTCGGCTGAATTGGTGCTTGCAGTCATAACATAGTTTGTCATACCGATTGCAAGGTTGCCCTTGTCAACTCTTTTTACATACTGCAAAGTTGCCTTGTTGTTCGGAGAATCCGACACGGCGGCATACATTGCGTCACCCTTGAGAACCATGCCGTAGCAAAGTCTGCCGGATGACACCGACACACCGTTGATGTCGGATGCGGCAACTGCCTGTCTGCCTGTTTCAACATCGTATGAATACACGGCGTCGGAGGTATTAAAATACAGAGTATCGTTGTATTTTTCAAGGCTCATAAATGTATTTAGCCAGTAGGAATTACCACCTGCGCTCCATCTTTCGTTCAATTTCAGCTTTTTCTCATATGTATTGCTGTCAAGCTTGTATTTTAACAATGCACCCTTGTTAGCTGAAGAATTGTTGTTGACAAAGCCGTAAAATTCACCGTTAACCTCGCAAAGCCTTGTGTCGAAATTATGGATTTCGTAATTATCATATTTTGTCGAATTTGCACCGTAGCTTATTGTGTAATCATAGTGCTTTGACGGAAGATTCTGAATGGCATTGTCACTCAAAAGGAAGTATGTATGCTGAGCGTGTCCCGGTCGGTCATTAATAGGATCATCCCATGTAACATCAACATTATACCAAGCGTTGCCGATATGAACCTTGTTCCACATATGGTTCATTGAGTTTGAAACAACAAGTTCGGAGTCTATTCCGACAAGTGAAAGCATGTAGGAATACGCAAGTGCATAACCCTGACATACGGAAGTTTTTTCAACAAGCGAATTGTAAATATCAGCCTTGTTGTAATCTGATGTGCTGTACTCGCTCATAATGGCAAGCTCATAGTGAATTACGAGTGCCTTTTCGGAATCGGTCATATTCTCGTCCACAAGCAAAAGAATTCTCTCAACCTCTTTATCAAGCGACTTTTTCTGTGTTGCATACTCGCTCTTGCTGATTGTGTACTCGGGATAGATTGACGCAACCTTATCCTCTGACGGATAGTAGGAGTACGAAAATCCCTGATTCACATAGTAAAGCTCCGGATGAGTCAAGGTCAGCACCTTAAAAAATTCCGCAGCATCGCCTCTCGGAACATTAAGACTGCTGATATCGATTTCCTCGTCAAAATTTTTAAGGCTGTCAAGAACCATACCTTCAGCCTTACCGTATTTGTCGTACATTGTTTTGTTATAAAAAATTTTGCCCTCTTTCGGCGCTGTGTATGCCGAAGCTGTAAAAATACCCGTTGACACCGCACATGATACCAAAACCGTCACCGTGAGCATCAGTGCAAAAAATTTACCTGTTAATTTTTTCATGTATATCTCCCCTTCTTGAGTCAAAGATGCAAAATGCACAAAAAAATTTGATTTTCTCTGACTTTTACAACTAAATTATACCATTTACAGACACAACAATTCAATTTACATAAACACCGAAGTTATGAACACTAATTTGTCTGTTTATACAAAAATTTAGTATAGTCACAGATAAAACACAATAAAACGCAATAAAACATACTAAGCTATACCGTCATACAATCTGCTTTTTGCACATACAATCTATTACAGATGTCCCCCTAAGGAGGACAGACAGGAGGGCTGTATGTGAAAGGTATCGTAGAAGAAAGAGCGGCAATGCTCGGCGAATACATAATCGAAAGCAAGGCAACCGTGAGAAGTACGGCAAAAAAGTTCGGTGTGAGCAAAAGCACCGTGCATAAGGATGTCAGCCAACGGCTAAAAGTACTTAACCCTGCACTTTACCGACAGGTGAGGGAAATTCTTGACACCAACAAAAGTGAAAGGCACATAAGAGGCGGTCTTGCAACAAAAAAGAAATATCTGCAAAAGAAAGCATCCGAAAGCGAAAAAAGCTGAAAATCAACTGCAATACGGCTCATACACCATACAAAACCGCATTTTCAGAGTATATTTTGGGTATTTTGGAACTTTACTTTTTATGACTTGCGTTGTATAATTTAATATGGGTGTCATTTGCTCGTTTGGCGATTGAAACTTAGAATTTCAGTAAAGATTTAACCTTTTGCCGAAATTCCGATGAGCTGACGCACCTTTGTACTGCTTGCAATCGGTTGCAACTTTTGTTTCGGTTAAAAGAGTGCAATATTTTCAGATTTGTCTATAGTTTGTGTGCGGCAACGCTTAACACAGGCTGTATCCGAGGAGAAATTTAAAATGAGAAAAATTCCCTTTTCGCCGCCTGACCTTTCTCAGGCAGAAATTGACGAAGTTATAAAGGTTCTGAAATCGGGCTGGATTACAACAGGTCCCGAAACAAAGCTTTTTGAAAGCCGTATTGCAGAAAGATGTCACACTGAAAAGGCTGTCTGTCTTTCATCGCAGACCTCTTGTGCCGAACTTACTCTGCGTATTCTCGGCATCGGTCCGGGAGATGAGGTTATCGTTCCGGCATACACCTACACGGCAACCGCATCAATCATATACCATGTGGGCGCAAAGCCTGTTATGGTTGACTGCAAAAGCGGCAGCTTTGAAATGGACTACGATAAAATGGAGGCGGCAATCAACCACAATACAAAGGTTATCATTCCTGTTGACCTTGCAGGTGTTGTGTGCGATTATGACCGTATTTTTGAGGCTGTTGAAAGAAAGAAAAGCGTTTTCAATCCACGCAACGAGCTTCAGGAAAAGTTCGGCAGAGTTATTGTTATGGCTGACGGCGCTCACGCATTCGGTGCGCAATGGCACGGTAAAATGTGCGGTGAAATTGCCGACTTCACAAACTTCAGCTTTCACGCTGTAAAGAATATGACAACTGCCGAGGGCGGTGCGGCTGTTCACCGTTCACATGACGGAATTGACGAGGAAGAAATGTACAAGCAGTATATGCTTCTCTCGCTTCACGGTCAGACCAAGGACGCATATCAAAAAAACAAAGTCGCATCGTGGGAATATGATGTTGTTGACACTCAGTACAAGTGTAATATGACCGATGTACTTGCCGCAATCGGTGTGGCTCAGCTTGAACGCTACGATCAAATGCTTGAGCGCAGACATCAGCTTATAAAGCTTTACAACGAAGAATTTAAGGATTTGCCTGTTCAGGTGCTTAATCACTGCGATGAAAACCACCGCAGCAGCGGTCACCTTTACTTTGTAAGATTTATCGGCAAAGACGCAGAATACCGTAACAAGTTCTATAATATGATGGCTGACCACGGCGTAATGTGCAATGTCCACTTCAAGCCGTTGCCGTTGCTTTCGGCATACAGCAAGCGTGGTTTCAAGATTACCGATTATCCGAATGCGTATAATATGCACAAAAACCAGCTCACCCTCCCGATGAACTCAACTCTCACAGACGATGAGGCATGGTATGTAATTGAAACATTCAAGCAATGTATGAAAACACTTAAATAACGGCGAGTCGCCGTTCCCGGTTCGTGAAGACAGTTTTATAAATGCGAGAATAAAATCGCCCGAGCGTATGGGAAATTGAAAGTTGAAAATTAAGGTTGGTGGTGTGCCACCGCCCGTAATTTGAGAAGACAGTCAGATAAATAAAATGCATCAGATGCCCGGTAAGGCTCTGATGCATTTTTGTTTTGTAAGGAATCTGTAGGGGCGTTCATTGGACGCCCGCTAAGTAACGGCAGAAAATCTATGTTAAATCCAACTATATAAATGTTGCAAAGTTACTGCTATAATGTAGCGGCGAACCGTGTTCGCCATTTTAAACGATTGTAAAATCGGTTCGACCTAATACAAAATATTTGTTTATTATTTTGTTTGATATATCAAAGATTATGTACGGGCATTTTATTCGTTTTGGTTTTTCAACCAAAACGATTGGCGAACACGGTTCGCCGCTACATCGGAATACACAATATTCTTCATATCAAAACATTTTTATAAAACAACTCCACTCATCAAAGCGGGCGCCCAATGAGCGCCCCTACGATTTGCAAAGCAAAACAAAAAGTCAGGAAACTATGTTTCCTGACTCTAATTGCTGCATATCATATTTTTAGCTAAATTAAATTCACTTTTAGCTGTCCGTCAGGATAATTTAGCTTGCGTAGCAATTTCAGCTCACGCTTGCGTGAATTTAGCTGACGAAAATCAAGGATTTTCGTCAATACCCCCACCTGTCAAAAAATCTGACAGTCTGATATGTCAGGATATAGTTCTGACTTTCGTGGAAAGCGCTCTGAACCATATCGGGATTATACATATACATAATGCGGTGCTGAACGGCATCCTTGTTTTCATCAAAGATATAGCTTACCGCCTGAATACATTCCTGATTTGTGCCGATTTTGGTACTGCCGGTATAATGGCAGTTCTCGATAACCGAGGCAACTGTCGGATAACCGTCAAAGCACATTGCATCTTTTACCGACTGAGCAATGAGCGCCGCTCCTATAAAACCGCCCGAACCAAATTCGCCCATGCAAAGCCTTTCAAGAAGATCCCTGTCCTCATCGGTAAGCGTTACCTTGGAGCATTCATAGGTTTTGTCCGGATTGTCAATTGCCACAAGATAACCTGCGTCCCATTGAGATTGGTAATCAACAGGCTCTTTTGGCGGAATTGCCGTAGCAAACGGAACGGTTGCCTGTGTTGTTGTCACGGGCTGAGTTGTCGCTTTTGTTGCCTTTGTGGCTTTTGTCTGAGGCTGAGTTGTTGCCTTGGTTGCTTTAGGCTTTGCCGTTGTTGTTTCAACGGGTACGGTTGTTGCGGAAACAGTTGTTGCCGGAACAATCTTCCGAATATTCGGATTTACCCTTGCCATTGCCGATTCTGTCGGAGTTTCTCCGGCATTGAGAGTACCGTTTGAGCAGACGAACTGCAAAACTACCAAAACGGATACTACAACAAGCACAACCGACAAAACCTTGTTTATATTTTTATTGAAAAACTTCATCGTTTCACCGCCGTTTAATACTTCTAAACACAAATGACGCACAAAAAACACGCTGTCACAAACATAATAATTATACCACGGTATGCTTTTCTTTTCAATTTGAGCATTCTACAAAAATGAACTGCCTTTTTTAAACAATATTACCTAAGCGGACAAATTATTACCATAAACAAAAGCCGACGCATATGCACCGGCTTTTTATTTTGAAAATACTTATTTAAAATGACTGTTTCTCGGCTCTTCTGTACTTTGAAGGTGTTGTTTCGTAGTACATTTTGAATGCTCTGTTAAAGTTTGAAATGTTGTTGAAGCCCGACATACCTGCAATTTCGATAACGGGAGTGTCCGTTGTGGTAAGAAGCATTGCGGCTCTTGTCAGTCTGAGCTCGTTAAGGTAGTTTACAAATGTTGTATTCATAAGCTCCTTAAAGAGATGCGACACATAGTAACGGCTGAGACCTGTTGTCTGAGCTATTGTATCGAGAGTAATGCTGTCGCAGAAGTTGTTGTTGATATATTCCGTAATTCTGCGGAGAGCACGGTACTTTTTGCCCTGAGCCTCAACATCACAAATCTTAACAAGGCCCGATGAGAAAAGAATATAGAAAATGTCGTACATTTTGCCGTGAACAAGAATCTGGAAGAACTCGTGCTTTTCGTTCTCGGCAGAAATAACCGTGTTCATATCGTCAATAAGATTGTTATAACGGTAGTCGCCTCTCGTAACCTTTGCAAAGTGAGTGCAGTTGCCTGTTACAAGACCTCTGATAAGACTCTGCGGAATAAACTCCTGAGTGAGCGATGCAGGATTTGAAAGGTTAAGAAGAATAACATCAACTCTTGCGTTGCCTGTATTATTAATTTTGTATCTCTGATTAGGTGAAATAAAGTAAATGTCGCCTGTTGAGAGCGAATAAGTGTCAGCACCCATTTCAACGGTCATATAGCCGTCCCTTACAACAGCCACAAGGACCTCGTTGTGAACATTCCACATATTGCTGTCAATAATCATTTCACCGCAGACTACTCTGTAAGCTGAACTGGATGCGGTTGCCGAACGCAAGAAATCAAAATTCATAATAATAACCCCGATTCTAAAAAATTATGTTTTCAAACATTTTGTGTCTAAAAACAACACAAATAATCACTGCAACAATATAATAGACTTTATGCACAATAAAGTCAATAATTACGACAAATGTGCAAAAAATAAATGTATAAACTGCAATTAGTGCAAATTTTAAATATTCCGCTGTCTGCTGTATGTTAATTGATTTTTTATTCTACGCAATAATGTATCAATTTTTCTACTGATAATTGTTATGATTGTTTCCGAATCAGACATTATTATTTAACGATTTTAATATGAAATATTGCCAACCGTATGGCAATTAAAATGAATCGTTTACATTTTCAAGCTGTTTTTTAAATTCATCAACAACATTTTGCGGTGATATAATTCTGACCTTTCCGCCAAGACCGAATACCCAAGCGTAGAACTGTTTGCTTGTCATAATATCAACCGATACACCGAATGTTGTGTCGCTTTCCTTTGTAACAAAAATATCCCTGCCGAACCTGTCAACAATAACACCTATGCAGTCATTGTCAACCGACAGCTTAACCGTAGCTTTTTCACCGCCGAACATTGAGAAAACGCCCTTTGAATAATCTGCAGGATCAAATTTTTCAAAGGTCTTTCCCCCGTCACGCTCATCGTCAAGCACCTCGATATCGTCCATTTTGTCAACACGGTAATGCTTTATACTGTCGGCACTGGTGTCATAGGCAATGAGATAGTAATTCTCATCATCCCAGCACAGCGCCCACGGTGAAGCCGTGTATCCGCCGTCCCTGATTTTTTCACGCTTGACAATTCGCTCCGTTCCCGAAAAATCGAGTTCCCAACGGTAGTATTTGAACGAGATTTTGCGGTTGAGTGCTATTGCATTCTGAATTTTGTCAACCGAATAATAAATTCGTTCATTCATTGTTTTGGCTCTGTTTGCGACAAAAACCTGCCGTTGCAGTTCCTTGCCGTCGTGAACACTTGCAAGCCCTTCAAGCTTATGAATGAGGGAAATGCTCTTTTTTTCGGTAATGAATTTTGAGCTTTGAATTGCGTCAACAAGAAGCTTCAACTCGGGCAGTTCAAATTCTCTGCTTGCAACATAATATTTAACGGTCGATGATTTGCTCTTGCAGATGTCCATTCCGAATTTTTCAAGCACCTGCAAATCATCGTAAAGACTTTTTCGCTCCGCAGTAATTCCGTACAACGCAAGCTCTGCCAGAATTTCACTTGAAGTCAACCCGTGATTTTCATCGGTCTTTTCAAGAAGAATTTTCCGCAGATACAAAAGTTTCTGTTTTTGCATAGGATTTCTCGACATAATACAGTCCCCCTCAAAGGATTATATATTTTTATGTGTTCATTATATCAAATTTTAGCCGAGATTTCTATATATTTTTACGGCGAGCCGCCGTTCCCAATTCGTGTAGACAGTTTTATAATAATAAGACATATTATGAATTGGATTTAACATAAATTTTCTGCCATTACTAAAGGGAGAACACGGTTTTCCTCTGCAATTAAACAGTTAAATTCATATAAAATAAAAATTGCATCAATGCCGTTTCGGGCATCAATGCAATTCATTTATCTCAACTATCTTCTCGAAAGGTCTGCGGTGGCACACCGCCGACCATAATTTTCCATTTTCAATTTTCCATTTTACATTAACTACTAAATCCGCTCATCATGCCCGTAAGCATTACGACAAGCGGCATTGTTGCAAGTGAAAATACCGTAGTTGCGGCAACGATACTAACCGACAGCTCAACATCCTTGTTGAACTTTGTTGCAAACATAGTTGTTGTTGCGGCAGTAGGGGCTGATGTGGCAATTACGCAAGCCATGGTAATTATGGGTGTGACACGGCACAATGACATTACAACCGCTGTAATCATCGGTAAAGCAATCAGACGGACTGCCGAAGAAAAATATACGCCCTTGTCAGTAAACGCCTTTTTAAAGTCAGCCTGTGAAAGGTAAAAACCTATAATAAGCATCGGGAGCGGAGTGTTCAGAACTGCAAGATATTCAACCGGTTGACTGATTATGTACGGAAGCTTAAAACCTGTAATAAACAGGATAATTGCAAGAAGAACACCGATAAGACCGGGGTTGAGAACAAGCTTTTTGAATGAAAGCTGTTTTTTGTCACCGCTCATTGAAACAAGTCCGTGCGTCCATACAAAAATGTTGAATACGGCAACGAAAATTGAGCCGTAAAACCAACCGTCATCACCGAGAATTGCCTTCTGGAGGGGCAAAGACATGAATGCACAGTTTGAATAGATTGTTGCAAAGCGGATAACAGCCTTACGACTTTCATCTTTATCATGAAAAATCAGGTTACAGATAAGTATTGACACAGCGAAAATAAGTGCAGAGCAGGCAACGCAAATTATAAGTCCGCTCAAAAGTTCAAACGAGAACTCCCGCTGAAAAGCAGAAATCATAACGCAGGGCGTCACAACATACAATACTATATCGGTCATGTGACGGGCGGAAAAATCGGTGATAATTTTCTTCTTACCGCAAATAAAACCGACTGCAATCAAAATGAACAGTACAAGCACCTGTTGTGCAATAATAATGAAATTCTCTCCCATAAATCATTCTTCTCTCTTAAATTAATCGCTATCATTTTAGCACAGTTGCAAGAGGTTTTCAAATGATGATGTGCTTTTTTTCGTTTTTTTTGACAGAAAAAACGACATAGTTCACAAATATGAGGTAATAACATTGTGCATTTCAACTAACAGGAATTTTATTTTTTCGCAAATATGTATTAACCGCCGAATTTTTGTACAGTTTATTGACATTTTTTACTCTGAAATGTATAATATTTACAAAAGATAAAACTTTTATTTCTGCAATATTTTATTACTTTGAAAGAAGGATTTATTATGGCAACAACAAAGAAAACAACTGCAAAAACAGCCCCTGCAAAAACTGCTCCCGTTAAGGAAGAGCCTGTAAAAAAGACTGTTGCAAAGGCTGAGCCTGCTAAGACTGTTGCTACAGCTGCAAAGAAGGCTGAACCCGCAAAGACAGAAAATGTAAAGGTTGAAACTGTTAAGAAAGCAGAACCCGTTAAAAAGGCTCCTGTTAAGAAAGCAGCTCCAAAGAAGGTTGCTCCAAAGAAGGTTGCTCCAAAGAAACCCGTTCCGGTTGAAACAAAGGTTAATTTCTTCGTAGAATATGCAGGCGCACAGGTTCCTGTTGAAGAAGTAATCAAAAATGTTAAGGCTACATACGGCAAGGATGCAAAGGAAATTTCAATCTATCTCAAGCCCGAAGAAAGCAAGGCATACTTTGTTGCCGACGGCAACGCAGAGGAAATGGATGTATTCTTCTGCTGATTACAATAAATTTTGAATTTAAAACACAAGCTTTAAAGACCGCTCAAAAGAGCGGTCTTTTGTTGTTTTATGATGAATGTTGCGAAAAATCGTAGTGCGGATATTATCCGCCCCACGACCAAACAGTTAATTTCATATATAAAAAACGGTCGGGCGACAATGATTTGCATTTTGCAAACTGTCGCCCGACTTTAATTTTCAATTTTCAACTTTCAATTTTCCATACGCTCGGGCAATTTAACTCTCGCACTTGTAAAACTAACTTCTCGAACGGGGAACGGCGGTTCGCCGTATTATCTGTCTTTCAAATCAACATATTCCTTGTTTTCGGAAATGCTCATATATGCAGGACGGATAATCTTACCGCAGTTGATAAGCTCCTCAAGTCTGTGTGCGCTCCAACCCGTAATACGAGCTGTTGCAAAAAGCGGAGTATAAAGCTCACACGGAATATCAAGAAGGCTGTAAAGAAGTCCGCTGTAAAAATCGACATTTGCGGCAACGCCCTTATAGATTTTACGCTTTCTGCCGATAACCTTCGGAGCCAGTCTTTCAACTCTCTCATAAAGATCAAATTCATCATTGTGACCTTCGGCAAACGCAAGCTTTTTAACAGCACCGTGAAGAATCTGCTGACGGGGGTCGGAAATTGTATAAACTGCGTGTCCCATACCGTAGATAAGACCTTTTTTATCAAAAGCCTGCTTGTCAAGGAGCTTCTCAAGATAATCTTCAAGAGCGTCCTCGTCCTCCCAGTCCTTAACATGCTTTTTGAGATCCTCAAACATATAGTAAACCTTAACATTTGCACCGCCGTGCTTAGGACCTTTGAGTGATGCAAGTGCCGCAGCTACTGCCGAGTATGTATCAGTACCCGAAGATGTTACAACATGTGTTGTAAATGTTGAGTTGTTACCGCCGCCGTGTTCCATATGGAGAATGAGCGCCATATCAAGAACCTTTGCCTCAAGCGGAGTATAGTGTCTGTCGGGACGAAGAAGCGACAGAATAACCTCGGCTGTTGACATTGTAGGCTCTGCACGGTGGATATAAAGGCTGTTATCACGCTGATAGTGATTATATGCGTGATAGCCGTAAACCGACAAAAGAGGGAATACGGAGATAAGCTGTATACACTGTCTTAAAACATTGTCGATTGATGTATCGTTAGCGTTCTTATCATAGCAGAAAAGTGTGAGAACACTTCTTGCTATTGAATTCATCATATCGTTACTTGTGGCCTTGAGGATAACATCACGAACAAAGTGCTGAGGAAGGGTTCTGTACTGAACGAGAAGCTTCTTAAAATCTTTAAGCTGTTCTTCGTTAGGCATATCGCCAAAGAGAAGAAGATATGTAACCTCTTCAAAACCGAAACGGTCATCCTCAAGAATACCGTCAACGATATCCTTTACATTATAGCCCCTGTAACGAAGCTCACCCTCGCAAGGAACAAGCTTTCCGTCAACAAGCTTATTCTGTGTGATTGTAGAAATATATGTAAGACCTGTGAGAACACCCTTACCGTCAAGGTCACGCAGACCTCTTTTTACATTGTACTTACTGTATAAATCTGTATCAATAACGGAGTTATGCGTCATTTTCTGAGCCAGAGCATGAATCTGCGGTGTAACATCCGAATACTCGCTGTTTGTCATAAAAAACACTCCTTTTTAAAATTCACAATAAATTTAAACTATATTTTATATATTATAGCACATTTTTTAAAAAAAGAAAATGTACAATTCTTGCAGAAGTGTCATAACGATTTTAAACCTTATATGTAGAATTTGCATAATTTTCTGTCTTTTTATTCATCATTATGCAACTTTTGGGATGTTTATTTATAAATGAAGTATAATTTTGACGGATATAAATCTGCAATCCGTCATTTGAGAGTTTAGGGCAGAAAAATACGGAGCAGGAAAAACCTGCTCCGTAAAAAATAACATTATTTTATTACTTGAGATATGCGCCGTTAGTGCCGATCTGACCGTCAATTCCGGTGAAACCGTCTGCACAGCAAACATAAACTCTCATATTAGCCCTACCAACAGAAGATACTGTAAGTGTGCCGTCTGTAACATACTTAACATCGCCTGTAACTGCATCAATATACTTGCCGTTAGGAAGGTTCTTGAATGTAGCACCGCCTGAGATAGTTACACAAGCAAGGCTGTCTGTAGCGCCCTGTGTGTAACGGCGAACGAATGCCATATTACCGTCAACATAAGTCTTGCTTCTTGTATACTGACCCTTCTGAAGTGCAGGAACTGCTCTTCTGATTCTGTTGAGCTGCTGAATATGAACAGCGAGAGGTGCTTCAAGTGTGCTTGCAACAGCACCGCTTGCATTAGAATATGTACCAAAGTCTGTTGCTGTTACGTCGCCCTCGAGGTAGTCACCGAAGTATGCACGACCTGTTGTTGAGAGAGGTGCGTTAGGACCTACGTCCATAGGAACACCCTTCTGGAACTCAAGTTCAGAACCGTAGTAAAGACACGGAATACCACGGAAAGTAAAGAGTACATCAAGGTTCTCAGCCCATGACTGTGTACCGCCGTCGTAACGGCTGTCCATATCAGGACCGTAGTCGTGAGAATCAACATATGTTACATTCCATGATGAGTCATTGTAGTACGGATCTTCTTCACAAGCACGGGTAAATGCGTTGCTTGCATTTGAGAAGTTCCAATGCATCGGGAAGTCGATTACGCTTGTGCCGTTTGACTTGCTGTAATCAGGTGTGTGATACTTAAGACCGTCAAGATAAACATTATCAGATGTGGGCTGATTTGCTGTACTTGCGTTGCTGTCATAGTGCTTAAGTGTAAGATTAATGTTTGCAGCCTGATCATTTGTAAATGAATCGATGTACTGGCTGTCTGATTCAGCCCATGTATAGAACGGAGCTGAAATTGCAGGAATGTTGTGGTTCCAGAATTCACTTACACGAGTACAAACCTCACCAAAGATGAAGAAGTTTTTACCGCCTGTCTTGAGCCATGACGGGAAGTAATACTGGTTAAGTGTAAGTCTTGAAACGTGCTTTTCAGTATCAAGTCTGAAAGCGTCAACACCCATGTTGATATAGTTGTTATAAACGTCGTTAAGGTAATTAGCAACTGTAGGATTCTCTGTGTTGATATCAACGCAGTCACCGGCAATCTGACCTGTCTGTACAGTCGGGCTTTCCCAGCTGAGGTCTTTGAAGTGGTGATAGTAGTTTTCCGTGTCGTGATTACCGGAGTCAAGCTCCTTAGTATCCTTCATGATATTAAGTCTTGCGGCATACTGATACTTAGGCTCAAGGTCATCGTAGTTCGGGAATGTTTTAGCAAAGTCGCTTCCCTCAATAACCTTCATGCAATCTACAGAAGCAAGATCCTGAATTGAGTCGTATTCCTTTGTAAACATAGGAGCAAGAGTTGCCTCACCGAAGTTACCTGAATGGTTAACTACGATATCCTGAACAATCTTGATGCCCTTTTCATGAGCGGCATCAATAAGATCCTGATATGTAGCGCCGTCACTCTCGTAACGAACATCAACTGTTGAGAAGTCCATTGCATGGTAGCCGTGGTAATCGTAGCCTGACGCATTTGTTACAACAGGAGTAATCCAGATTGCGCTGAATCCGAGAGCCTTAATATAATCGAGCTTGTCGATAAGTCCCTTGAAGTCACCACGCCATGCGGGATCGCTGTCGGGGTTGTTTGCCTGTGAGTCGTCCCAGCAATGAACATCGTTACCTGTGTCACCGTCATAGAAACGGGTTGTGATTACAAAATAAATTGTGTCTTCACGCATGTCAACACGGTCAAATTCCTGCATATCTTCAGGATTTTTGCTTGACCATCTCTTATTTTTGTACCACCACTCGCCTGTGTTTCTTGTGAGTTCCGCAGACTGCTTTCCGTTTGTAACAAACATCATATTGATTTTTGTTACATCGTTGAAAGTGTACTTGTAGTAGTTGTTTCCCTCGGAAGTCATCTTAACGCCGGGGTACTCCGTGCTGATGTTTTTCGGAAGACTGTTCCAATAATAGATTGTGGGCGTGCCTTCCTCACAGTAGTAATGTACTGTGATTGTGCTTGATGCCGAAGTGTCGTTATCGTCATCTGTATTAGCCGCACTTACGGACATAACAGATACCGTGCAAATTACGCAAATCGACAAAATCAAAGCAAGCAATTTTTTGATTTTTGCCATAGATTTTCCTCCTTTTGTTATACTTTGTACAACATAACATACAATTATATTATAATTTAGACAGCCTCATATATTTTTCTTTTATGGAATTATTACAACTTTGATGCCGCCAAAGATTAAGCCCTCAATTTGGCTATTATATACAAAAAGGAGCGACAGATTCTGTTTTTTCAACTCTTTTAAAGGGTTAAGTCAAATCTGACGCTCTGTTAAATTATATTTTATATTTTCAAGCTTATATTAGGTTCAAACTTTGTGCGACTATTGCTTTAAAACGAATTTATCAAGTGTGTTTGCAATACCGTCGTTATCATTTGATTCGCAGATGTAATCGGCAATCTTCTTTACATCGGTTTCGGCATTGCCCATTGCAACGCCGAAGCCTGCATAACCTATCATTGTCATATCGTTGTAGTTGTCGCCGAAAGCGGCAAGCTCTTCCCTTTTAATCTTGAGTTTATCAAGCAAAAGCGGAAGCATTGAGCCTTTTGTAACACCAAACGGCATAATCTCAAGAAAATAAGGTGCGCTTTTATATACATCGAGCAAGCCGTCATAACGGTCTGCAAGAATTTTCTGATACTTGTCAAGCTCATCGGGTTCGCCTGCAAGAAGAATTTTGTTGATATCAAATCTTACAGATGAGATAAAATCGTCAACAACAACCATTTCAGCCTTGATAACGTCCCTTTCAACATAGGTATAGTCGTTCACCTTATTATCCGAAATGATTCGCCTGTCATCGTATGTGTTGATTGTAATGTTTGAATCTTTCAAAACATTCACGATGTCTGGAAGATATTCAAGCGGAAACAACTTGCTCACCATAGTTTCGCCTGTTTCGCAATTGATAATCCTGCCGCCGTTGAAAGCCATAATAAAACCGCCGAAACGGTCAAGCATAAGGTCTTTTGCTATCGGCATAATTCCTACGGGATGTCTGCCTGACGCAAGAATAATTTTCTTGCCCTGCTTCTGCGCCTCCATAAGAGCATATCTTGTACGGGGAGTAATCTCCTTTTGGGAGTTTGTCAGCGTACCGTCAATGTCAAGCGCTATTAATTTGTAATCCATGAAACCACCCTTAACATATCAATTTCTAAACACAATCAGTATGTTACGGTCAAATTTGACCGTATAAAATATACCACAAATCGCCCAAAAATGCAACTAAAAGCCGATTTTAGCCCATATAAAAGCTATTTTCACCATTTTTCCGCTTTGTCTTTTTCGCCAACAAAAAACGGACGAAAAGAGAATTTTCCTTTCGTCCGAAATTAAATATATTCAGCTTTTATTTATTCTTCCGATTTTGTATCGTTGTCGGATTCAGCCTTTTGTTGCAATTTTTCCTTCTGCAAACGGTCTATAATTTCGTTGATGTCGCCGTCCTTCGGTGATTTGTCGTGACCTGTAAGTATGCGGATTATAATGACAAGCTCATCAATGAATATCAGCAGCAGCGCCGCAATAAAAATCAGCAGTCCCCACGGTGAGAAGAAAAGGTTGTACAATGTGTCAATGAATCCAAGCTTGCACACCATAATATAAAGCACATCTTCGGTTGAAATTTCTGGGTCGGGAGTATCGTTTGCAATGCCCTTTGTCTGTAGCTTGTATGTGCCGTCAGCTGTTTTATACGGTGCAACTACAACCTTATGAGTCACGAGAAGTCCCTCGGTCTGCCCACTGCCACGATAGGTGATAATATCGCCGACCTTGAGGGCGGTCGGATCGTCAACGCTCTTTCCGAGAATAACATCGCCGATCATAAGCTCGGGCTGCATACTGCCCGTTGAAACTCGAAGCACGGAATATCCGAAAAGCGAAGGTGTTTTTCCGTTCATCTTTGAACCCATAAACACAATTACGGTCAGCACAAGTATTGCAAGCACTCCCCAGCAAATTATATTTTTAATTATCCGCAGGGTTTTATGTAGCTTTGATTCATGCCTTTTCCTTATTCTATTTTTTGATTTTTGGTGTTCGGTTGTTACAGATGTCACTTCAACCGCATTTTCAAAATCGTTATTTTTATCCATAAATTCCTCCACGGTGTGCCACCGTTCTCAGTTCGTGAAGACAGTTTGTTAAATTCAAAACACATTTCGCCCGAGCGTTGTTTTGTGGTTTGCGTAATTATTCGTGGCGGTGTGCCACTGTCCCCAGTTCGTGTCAGTAGGGGCGGTCATTGGCCGCCCGCCTTGATGAAATTATTTGTTTATCCACATAGCTTTTGATATGCTAAAAGTAGTGTATAATATGTTCATATACATATGTTTTGATATAGCATAAATCATGCATCCAAATTTGCAAGAAATTGCGTGCAATCGTGTGCAATGCATACGAACCGGAGACCTGACACAAACTATTTGTTTATTAACACATTATTTTATATAACGAAAATGCGTATATGTTCGTTTTGGTTTTACAACCAAAACGATTGGCGAACACGGTTCGCCGCTAAGGTATAACAATTACATTGTGGCATTTATAAAATATGTTTTACATATAATTTGTGCGGTTACTTGCGGGCGTCCGACGAACGCCCCTACAGAATAACAACAACTTTGCAACATTTATCGGATTTTGTTGCAAACACTATATATTTTTTCTACCCTTGCTTGCGGGCGGATTTTATTCTCTGCTACCGATTATAAATTATAATAAAAAAGGGCTGTAAAAACAACCCTTTTGTAAATTTAAAAATCTAAAATTTTAAAGTGAAATTTGCAGATCGCCAAGTGAATATTCAGCGTCGGATGCTGTATCGTTTTTGATATACCAATACACCTTTGTAACAACAGGATCGCTGTCGGTGGTGCCTTCAATCTTCATATTCGTAACAATCGGAATATACGAGCTTTTAACCGGTTCTTTGCTTACGGTAAGCTCACATTTTGCCGTTATTTTATCACCGTACGCACCCGTAGATGTAACAGTAACAGTAGTCTTGCCTGCCTTATTGGCAATAACCTTACCGTTATTATCAATTGTTGCGACACCAATGTTTGACGATGTGTAAGTCACCGTACCCTGTGCCTTTGCGCTTAAGTCAAATGTCTCACCTACTACAGCTTCTGCTCTAGAATAAAAACTTGAAATTCCGGCAGACGGATCTGACTGTTTCATAGCTGTAGATTCATTTTCTTTAAAAACATAAGTATTATTCTGAGCTGTAATTACTAAATCATTACCGAACCACTTTTTAGAATCACCAATACCAAGCCAAAGCTTCGCGTGGTCGTGTTCCGTAGAAATTGTAACATATGATATTTTATAATCTACATTATCATAATTAACAGACTTACCTTCAATGTATCCGCTAAGTTCTTTATCAGTAGGATCGGTATCTACATTCTTCCAAGTGTGCATAGTGTACTTCGTAGGGTCATCCACATTCGTAGCTATATACAAATTCTTCTTATTCACATTACTCGGTGTCTTGGTAACATAAGATGTTGTTTGTGAATCGGAGGTAAATCTCCTGTAGGTTCTGAGGGGGCTGTTCACACCGACAGAAAGGGTGTTAGTTTCCGAATTATTAAGGAACAAAGAAATTGACTGCGATGCAGTTCCCGTGTTCTTTACCTCTGTACAGAAATATTTTGTTTCATGGGCGGGAACAGTTGTCGAACCACTAAAATCAAACGGAACAGTATTATACTCACTGCCGTCAGGTTTTGAAGCATCATAAGTAACAGCAGTAATATTTTCTCCGTTGGTCACATTGTAATCTCCGCGCCAAGAAAGGGAGTCGCCCTTTTGCACATCAGGACGATTAAACCACGAAAAAGTCGTAGTTGTTCCACACAACAAACACAGTACAAGTCCGAGTACAATAACAAGTGTAAATTTAGATTTCTTCATGGTTTCACCTCCGTTTTAATAAATTAAACCAAAATCATTAACCCTTACACACTCACATTCAAAATCTTAAGTGCTAATACTAATAGTTTAAGTCAGTTGCTAAGGAGTAAAGGTGTAGTATCCGCCTACTTTTTTCCTTTGATCGCTATTACTATTACTTTCATTAGAAATCCAGCAAGCGTTATTACTTCCGAATTGATTCAATTCAATATCAACTGTTTGATTTTCTCCAGAACCTCCGTTGCTTAATACGACAAATTTAATTTTTGAAGTATCCAAATCAACAGAATAAATATTATGTTCGTTATGAGATCCAACTATAGTCGTTAATTGTTTACCGGGCCAGTTTACAGAATTGTCACTATAATATATATAAAATTTGCTCCAATTAAGAGTATTTTCAAAATAGAATGTCTTGACAGATGAGGATGAAGAAAATGTTGCACTTACAGTTATGTCTGAACCATCGACAAGATAGGTTGAAGGATTACCTTCAAGTGTTTTTGATTCACCTGACGGTTTAGTTACAATAAAGTTACAATAATTACCGCTTGTAATATTTGTAGCATTAAGAGTAAGACTTGTACCGTCATAAACCTCAAGTGAACGGCCCTCTGCTATCGTATTAGAACCTGCGGTAACAGTAATATCAGCATTATCTACATTTGAAACAGCAACTGAATGCTTAATATTACTGCTTGACTGCCAGCCATTCTTGTAATATTTTTTGTCTTGTTGTAAAGTTATATTTTCGGATTGATTACTACTACTGCCAATTGAAAAAATAACACGATTCCAACTCTCAGATGAAGAATATGAGTATTCCCACACTTTTCCGCCTAAATACGTCATAGGCTTTCCTGGAAATGCATCATTATTATTATCTTTACCATCTTCCCACATATAAGCACAGACTTTATCCCAGTTATAAGTGTTATAAAAGTAGATTGTAGTTAAATCGCTCTCAAACTTAGCATACAGAGTGATTCCCTTGCTAACTTTATTTAAGGTTATAGGTGAAACATCGTTGTTTTCAGTGGAATACGGTTTATTACAAGCCATGTCCGTATACCAACCGGCAAACTTGTAACCTTTTTTGGCAATTGCCTCAACTTTTACATCATTGCCTTCCATAACAGGTTTAGATGAAATTTTATCGGCTTTTTCGTTGCCAACCTTTACAGTACCGGCTGTAACAACATTTTCGTTGTTGTACATCGCTTTGGCTTCTACCGTATACAAAGCCTTAAATCTTGCGTACAGTTCATATGTCTTTACATCGGAATATGGTATATTAATTTTTGTAGAATAGACGTCACCATTTAATGTACAATCTTTAACCGCTACCTTCGGATCTGCTGCATCCTTAGTCGCATACCAACCGATAAAAGCATAGCCTTTTTCAGGCTTAGCATAAAAAGTAACTTCTCCGTTACGATTTACCGTTGTTGTTACTTCAGACGCATAATTATTATTATCAAAAGATACATTACCGGCATCACCGGAAGGAGGATTGTTACCGTGCTGAGCGTATGCTTTTACAGTATAAATATCAACTTTGAATTTCGCATACAACTTCTTGGAGGTCTCAACATTAGCCAATTCATATTTATCGCTCAAATTCTCCGGTACACTATTACAGTCTGCATCTGTGTACCAGCCGTCAAAAACATATCCGTCATTAGCTTTTGCGTAATATGTAACTGTGCTGCCTTTAACAGCATTGAGTGTAATGTGTGTTACATCTTTGGAATCTACAGTCGAATTTTGGTTTCCACACTTAATTTCAACTGAACCGCCCGTTGTGCTTTCAGAAAGAACTTTACCGTCATATGTTCTGACATAAGCCTCAAATGTCATCGACTCAGCATAAACGGCTGTAAAGTTATAGTTACCTGAAGCTGTCGGGGTAAAATAACCGTTGCTGTCAATGCCGTCTGCCACGGTACTTGTACCGCTGATTACCCAATTTTTCAATACGAAACCTGTTTTAGGATTTGCTTCTAGCTTAACCTTTGTACCGGGGGTTACAGAAATTGTAGTACTTACCAAACTATCATAACTAACTTTAGGATCTCCTGCATCATTCTTGCCTGCAGTAACAGTAATAGTAGCAGGTGGATCCCAATAACCTGTTTTAGCAGAAGTAACAACAAAATGCGTTGAATTGCCTCTGTTAGGAGCAGGAATTTCATATTTTTTATTGTTATTTGTAAAAGAAAAAGTCATGTCGTCTGCCTTTTCCTTTGCAATATAACCGACCCAGTTTTTCTTGTCAGCAGTAAATGGCATTCTGACTTTACTGTTAGTGTCACCTTGATTCGGAACCATATATACACTTGAAACATTGCCTGTATCAGGGAGTACATCGGCTGTTGTTTCGCTTGAAACACTGATTTCAATCACTTCGCCCCATGTACCGTATCCGGCATTACTGCTATTATGATCGCCATAGGCGGTGTAGTACATACTTTCGCCTGAGTTGAGCGACCTCATATTAGTAGTCCAAGTAACACCACCTTCTGAGGTGAACTTAACTACTGTATTTTCTTCGGCGGGTGTGTATTCACAGGAATATGTATGCGAATTCTCATTAAACTTCATCGTTACAGGAGTTTTGTCACCCTGCTGAAAGGTTACACCCTTTGTCCAATTTTTTATATCTTCATTTACGGTACGGTCAACAAAATACACTTTATTGCCTTTTTTGTTCTGAGTTACAATTTTAACATCAGATATTGAAACAGTTTTACCGGCATATTCAGTAGCCGCATCATCATCCTGAAGCCACACTTTAATATTTATTGTTTTACTGCTTCCTTTATCAACCCTAAACAACTCGGTTGGTATAGATTCAGAACTAACAACAAAATCGCTAAAAGCTTGAACCTTACCAGGAACTTCTTTGCCATCTGCTGTATTTACAACATTATCACTGCCGGCATTATAACCGCATACAACCGTATTTTGAGTATCGGTATCTGTAATTGCCATTCTTACAAGGTTTCCTGAAACATCTGCACCACCTATAGTTATCTTAGGTACTTGATCAAGGTAAAACTCTGCATGATTCGCGTTAAAGGTTTTATCAACCTTTACATTAAATGAAAAGTCAATATAATTAACATTCTTATCGTTTACATCCGCACATCTGTAAGAGTCAACACCAAACTCAGAAGCACCTGAGTTCTTTATTGGAAAAAATATATTTTCACCGTCAGCACTTGAAGCAGAAGCAAGATGCACTCCACCCGCAGCACGGAAATATTTAGTCAAGTCAATGATTTTGTTTGAATAACCATCACCACTGCCAATATCGGCATTAGTATAAACATAGTTGTCAATTTTTGCGCCCTCAGCTTTAATTGTGATTGTTGAAATAGTTTCAACCCAAGCCGAAACGGACACAACCGATATGGCAAGTACTTCAACAAGTGCCACCATAGTGAGTATAAAACCTTTTCTTGTTTTTTTATTCTTGCCAAATGCAAGTCTGTTTTTCAAATACTCCCTTAAAAGGGCAAGTCTTTCTCTCATCGTGACACCTCCTTAATATGTTAATCAATTACCAATTGCCTGATTTTATGATTTTGCCATATCCTTCATTTACCAAATCATAGGATATGATATATTCATTAGAACCCGCACTCTCAATAAATGTATGCTGAATGTCTTCAGACACTAGATATTTCCTTATTATTGGAACTTCTTTTGCAGGATCATACAAATCAAATCTTACAAGCTTAGAACCGCTTTTGACGCTTGTCTTTGACAGCACGCACTTATCTCCGCCACCCTGCGGTTTCATTTCATAAGCGGTTTCTGTACCGTTTGAATCTTTAAATACGGCTTTTAGTACCAAAACATTCTGACTAAGCAGATTTCTCAGACCTCCGCCGCCGTTATACGAATTATAATCATTTAACCATACATTGTTATAAATTTGAATATCCGCTCTCGCGTAGGTTTCTCCGGTTGTCGGCAGTTGTTCGGTTGTAGTCGGTTCAACACTGCCGCCTGAACTGTTGGGATACTTTGTACCCCAATATCCGATACAGGGGGCAACATTTTCAGCAACAGTAGGAGTATCGCCGTAACCGTTACCGTGTACGGCATAATAGGTATTTTCTTTATTTCCTTTTTCAGTTCCGGTATCTGTGCGGTATGTCTGAAGACCGTGTTCTTTATTTATTTCTTGTGACCAATTAAACGCTTTTTCACCTTTGCCACTATTATTTGCTTTAATCCAATCATTTACTTCAGCTGTTGTATGCCATACATTATATATTCTGCCTACCTCAACCTCATTAGTTCCGTCAAGCTTAATTTTCTCTTTTACTTTACTATATCGCATAAAAGATATGTTTGTTATTTTATCCTTTGGCAGATAAGCTATCCATTCAATAGGTTGTGGTTTTCCCTCAGCATTAACCTTAGTCTTTGACGCACTCATTACTACTGACTTTGGATTTTGAAAGTTTTCGTCATAATAGGTCATAACAAGGAAACATCCGGCATTGCCAACCCACATGAGTTCCGTATTTTCGTCATTGTCAGCATCACCTTTTGTTTTGTCAACGAAAGTAACATATTCCATATCTTTCCAGTTACTTTCAAGTTCAACTGTAATTGACACATTCTGACCCTCGTAAGCGTCACAGTTCTCTCCGGTTGCCTCAAGCCAAGCAACCATGGTTATGTTTTGGGATTTAAGACCGTCAAGAGTAAAAAGAGGAGCACCTGTACCGAAATAGTAGTCGGAAAATGACCTGCCCTTTGCTTGAGTGGTTGTTGCCGAGCCGAGCGAATTAACAGAGCTTACTGCCTGACATTCGTCAGCGTAGCTGTCAATAATTGCAGTGGGATCAATAACGGTCGAAGCCTCAGCACTGTTTCTGATGAATGCAATCCTTATTGGGCAAGGATTCTGATATGCCAGATATGTCGATGGCTTTTTGTTGCCGTCAACAGTAATATGTGTTGCACCGTCATAAACTTCTGTCTTTTTTGTATATTTATTTGTTACCTCAACTTTGTAACTTTTTACATATACCTCAACCTGACCGCCTGTTTGACCGGTAAGGGTAAAATCGCTGTATATGTATCCGTTATTTTTATCTCCTACTGTGCCTTCACGAAATTTCATTTCGCTTGTGTCAACGCTTTGACCCTTATCGCCGTATCCGCGATCTACAGGGAAAAACATATTACGACCGTCAACACTTGATGCTTCTTTCAGCTTTGCCTGTTTTACGGTGATTGTATTTCTTATTTCTTCACCCTTATTAACTCTCATTCCGGCAGCAGATTCAAGAGAAAAGGGATCTGAATCAATAGTTGCCGTATCTCTTATTGTGAACCATGAAAAGGTAGATACTGCGAAAATACTTAAAACAAGAAAAAGAGCAACATATGAAGTCGTGACCTTTTTTGTGTTATTCAGTCTTGAGTCAACTAAACCGTTGAGAAAGTCACAAAACTTATCTTTCAACTTCATCAAAAATTCCCCTTTCCTACTTTAAATAAAATCAACTTTCTTTTGTCAATACAAGATTAACTTTAAACTTTCCGTTTACAAGAGCAAGTCTTGCCTCTGCGTCTTCGCCCTCAATCCACATATTACAGGTTACCATAGCGCCGTAGTCGCCGTAGTATGGATCGGTATCGGTATCTGAGGACTTTTTAAGTTGTGCAATGTTTTGGTTTTGACCAAGCTCATAGGTAAATTTTCCGTCAACAAAACCTTTATTATTCACAACAAACGCACTATCAACATCAGTACTACTGACTGTTTTCTTTTCCTTTTTTGTGTTATAGTATACATGACTGTACGAATCTCCGTTTTCTTTATCGTCTGACAAAGTGTACACGTCAGTCGTCTGCTCCAACAAGATATTCGGAGCCGGCAACCACAGGAGCTTTTTTGAAGGAGGAGCGGATTTATAGTCAACAACCGAAAATCTTACTGCACCAACTACGGAATCTCTTGAAAAATTACCGTACTTGCTTTTATTTTTAATGCCCGTACCGTCTTGACTTGTGAGTTGAGGAGCATCCGGTTTTATTGTTGATTTTTTGCCTATCGCTATATTATACTGCGATTTTGAACGAATGTAAAGGTCAAATGACAAATAATGCTGATTTGCAGCAGCTGGACTCCAATCTGCTTTTGTATCAACTTGAGCTTGACCGCCTGTTTGAATCAAAGCCGGTTTATAAAAATCTGTGCCGTCACTGGTTATTTCGGTCAACTGAAGATTCTCAAGAAATTTGCAATTAGTTTTATTAAGCTTAATATTACCCACTGTATATTCTGTGTCTTTAGGAGCCGGATCGTTATGCTTAACAACAGCAATTTTAATACCGTCAGGTGCCTGACACTCAACATTTATACCGTCGGCTTCGGCTGAACTCTTATCCGTAAACCACGCCTGAATGCCGCAAAAGCCGGCAAGTGCAACAGTGAACAGAACTATTAAATTTTTAGCAATCATTCTGCCCGTTTTTCTGTTGGGCGCAGTAGAGTTTTTCATTTTTGCCCCTTATTCTTTACCAAAGTAAACTGAAACAAATCCGTTTGCTTTCAGAGTTTTGTTATGGAAAACAGTTGTTTTTCTTTTGGTTGCATCTCTTACGATGTTTTCAAAATTCATCACAAACGGTCTGTCAACACCGGAGAATGTAATTACAATCGGCAGATTGCTCATACCTTTCAGCATTGAACACAAATCGTTAAATGCAACAGTAAGATCTGCCTGCTTTTTATAAACATTATATACGCTTGCGCCGCTCTGTGAAAAGCCTGCAAGCACAACACCCTTTTTACTTCTGCATATGCAAAGAGATCTTACGCTTTTCTGTGCGTTTATAAGCTCGTCTGCGATTGAAAGCTTGCCGAATTTTGCAAGCTCTTCGGCATATTTTGAAACAACTGCAACACTGCCGAAGCCGTAGTCACGAACGAACAAATCGCCTGTATCCTTGACAGATTTAATCTCATCCTTAGCAAGGCTGATTTTTTCGCTTGCTTTCTTTTCGGCTTTGCGAATTTCAGCCTGAGCCTCTTTTTTAACCTCGGCAACCTTGGCTTTCATACGCTTTTCACAAGCTTTTTCTGCAAGCTCAACCTTTTTGTCAACCGACTTATAAGCCTTTTTAAGCTCAGAAGCGTGAGCGGCATTGCTTGCGGCTGATGATTTAAGGTTGGCTTCCTTAATTTCAGCAAGTTCATTCTTGTGAGTTTCTTCTTTATCTGCAAGCTCTTTAAGATGCTTTTGCTCTGTTTCATTTGCCTTTGCCGCAAAATCCGCATTCAGCTTTGCTACATAAGTGTTATGTTCAACCTCTGCATCGTTGAATTTATTGTTAAGCGATTCAACCTCTGCCGAATGAGCGTCATTCATCTGCTGTTTTTCTTCAGCAAAATCGGCATTCATTTTATTGACTGTTTCCTTGTGCTGAACACGCTCATTCTGAAGTGTTTCCGTAAGATTTTCATTTTTCTCGGTTAGGTCGGTAATCCTGCGGTTATCCTCTTCAATCTGCGCATGGCACTTTTCAAGGCTCTGTGTAAGAGCCGTAATCTTTGCAAGTTGTTCGGCAACCTGAGTTTCAAGCTCTGCAATATGAGCCTTCTGCTCGGCGATAACAGTTTCCTGCTCTTTCACCTTTGTCTGCAAACGAGCATTCTCCTGCACAAGCACGAGAATTCTGTTATTTAATTCTACTATTTTTTTATTGAGTGTGTCAATAGTCTGATTGAGTTCATCAATCGTTTTATTCAACTCTTCAATAGTATCTTTTAACTGCTGATTTTCTTCCTCAAGCTCGGCAATTCTCTTTTCTGCCTCCATCAACTTGAGTTTTGTCTGCTGAAGCTCTTTCTTAACCTCTTCAAGTTGGTCTTCAAGAGCAGAAACCCTGCCCCTGAGAGTGAGAATCTGCTGTTCTTTCTGATCAATTATAACCTTTAAATTCTTGATTTCATTCGTGAGGTCAAGAATTTTCTTTTCGCGTTCACGGATTTCACGAAGGCGGATTTCCATCTCCTCTTTACGAACAGCATCAAGCTGTGCCTGCATAACCGCCTCGCGGGTCTTCTGCGGCTTTGATTCTTCCTCGGCAATTCGTGCATTTTCAGCGTCGTACTGTTCCTTAAGGATTGAACGAAGTCCCGGGTTTGTAGCAATAGACATCATAAAATGCTGGAATCCCATCGCAAAGTAAACATCCTGCTGAACAGTATCTGTCATTTTGCCGTTGTATTCCTCGCTTACAACCTCAAAGCCTTTACGCTTGTAACTGTCGAGAAAGTTCCACAGCTCAACCACTCTTTTAAAGTTGGGGTTCTTTTTGAGAAGGTTGGTCTGCATGAGCGGCGGACGAACCTCAGGCTCTTTTGAGATTTCCTTAATCAACTGAGTGTTTAAAAACTCATTGAGGGTTGTTCTGATTCTTCTGATTCGGTCAAAGTCCGAAAGCTGAGAAACATCAAGAACATCAAGGTCATCTGCAAGAGTTTCGTGAGATTCATTTATATAGTTAAGATTAAAATCTACTTTTTTCTCATTAAAATCAATGTGGCGAACCATAGAAATTTTATTATAGCTGTCGTTCGGCACATCTTTCATTTTTGAATATTTATCGTCAACAAAGTGAAGCGCTTTGCGAATCAGCGTCATAAGCACACGGTTTTCATAAATAGCAAAGCTTTCCTCACGCTCAATTGTGAGGATTTTGTTAGGCGTTACCATATCACCCTCAACCTTGGCAATAAAGTTAGTGTGCTGCGAAAGGTGCTTAACCGACTCGGGGCCAATCTTTTTCGCAAGCTCAACTCTAACAACATTGTCAACCTGCTTAATAAAACGGCGCTGTTCGTCTATTGCTTTCTGAATGTACGGAAGTGTTTCCTCAATGGCAACAACCCATTCCATATCAATTACCTTTTCGTTGGTCTTACCGTCGAGCTTATCCTCGCCCTTATCGCCGTCCTTAAGGCCTTCTGTTATGTAATTGTAAGTAAAATCATTTTTCAGAATGTCCTGCATATACATATATGCTCTGAAATATTTACCAAAATCAGCCATTGATTTTTCTCCAATCAGATAGTTTTACCGCTAAAGGAACAAAGTCCTTTCACCAAGCAAAGGGCGAACAGAGTTCGCCCTGAATTGCTAAAATTATACAAGCTTCTTGAGCATACGGAGATAATCCTTGCTCTCAGTCATATTTTCTTCGCCGAAAAGCTCGTCAATATACGCACAAAGGCCATCTATTTCATCACGAATGTATGAAAGATTGAGTGACTCAAATTTTCTAAATACCTTGCGGGCAAGAACATAGTCAAGACCGTCAAGCTCTGTACCGCCTGTTCCGACATAAGCAGGAACAAAGTCACGAAGCTGTTTTACAATACGGTTACCAAAAGCTATGCGGAAATGCTCAATAACATAATCATCCAGAAGGGCAATCTTTTTGAGGTTCTCTTCCGAAACAACAAATTGAACCTTAGCGGCATTGAGGATATACTCAAAATGTTTGTATGAAATGTATACAGAGTCTGTGAGAGGTGCGTCAAAAGGAACACCCTTTGTGTCGATGTTAATCGGCATAGCACGGTCATAAACCTTATCTGTGATAGCAAATGTCGAGTCATCGTTATTCGCAGTACCGATGTACCACATATTCGGCGGAATTTTGAGCTGACCGTTCACGATATGCTTCGGGTCAGACGGCCAAGAGTTCGGGATGATATCAACAACCCATTCATCTCTTGACGGCATTTCAAGAATTGAAAGCATCTCGGCAAAGTAATACTCAACTCGAGCGATGTTCATTTCATCGAGGATTACCGCATAGATGTTTTCGTTATACGATGCCTCATACATTGCACGGAGAAGCTCGGTTTCGTTGAACTTCTTTGTAAATTCGTTGAAGTAACCGAAAAGCTCTGTTCTGTCGCGCCATGACGGCTGAACGGAAGCAACGATTGAAGGATTGTTTACAAACTTACCAAAAGCGTAAGCAAGTGAAGTTTTACCTGTACCTGAAATACCCTGAAGGATAATAAGTCTGGTAGATGCAAACGCAGCAACAAAAAGTCTGATAAGCTTTATATCGTAGTAAAGACCAAGCTGTGAACAAGCAAAGAGTCTGAAACGCTCACAGAACTCGGGAAGTGTGATATCGTTGTCATAAACCGGCGGAACATAATCTGCCCAAAGGTGGTCGATTTCCGTAAGTTTGTAGAAACGGCTTTCGCCTGTGTCCTCTTCTTCGCCGTTGTTGAGCGACTCGATTTCTTCGCCTGTAAGCTCTGAAATCTCGTTGGGGTTAAGACCAATCTGTGAAACCTTCATAGAGAGAATCTTATCCTTTTCAAGGTTAAGTCTCATAACCTCTTTGTTGAGTGCCTGAACCTCTTTAACAAGAGAATCTGTATCTTTTCTTCTTCTGTGCGAACGAATAAACTTTTTTACAGCGACGACAATAAGCCATACGCAAAGTGCAAGCACAGCTACCAGAAGCACAATGGCAATAATCGCAATTACCCATGCGAGGCCGCCAAGCTCCGTGGTATAGGCATTAATAATGTTTACATAAGCGGAAAAATCAAAGGCATTGCCTACTCCGCCAAATAACCCGGTGATTATTGACCATAATGAGCCAAAAAACTGACCGAGAAATTCAAAAAGAAATTTAAATACTGTATCCACGGTACTTCGTCTCCTTAAAAAAATCTACTCTCATCTTTTGTGTAAGAACACATTTCTAAATTCCTATCTGAAATCTGTCATAAAGGACAGCTTCTTCAAGGCGGGCGGCCAATGACCGCCCCTACAGGGGAATTTAATCTGTGAACGGCTTATATCCGCATAAAGATACTACCATTCGCAATAATATTTGTCCATAGTCCATTTCTGTGGATTATTGTCGATATAATTCCAAATTTTTACATAATCATCTTTGTTCCTGATAATATGGTCATAAAACGACTTCTGCCATACGGAACAGCCTACAGCCTTTGTTACAGCTCCTTTTAACTGATTCACGATTTGCGAAACAGTAGGGGCGGTCATTGGCCGCCCGCCTTCATCAGACTTTCTGCCCGATAAAAACAGGATAAGGTGAATATGGTTAGGCATAACGATATGCTTATCCAATTCAACAAGATGATTATACGATTCCTCAATATGACAAATTGCATTTTCGACAATTTGCCCTACATTGGAAAGCAGAACCATGTCTTTTTCATCACAATTGATTTTTACACAGTTCTTATTCACATTTCCAAATAAGCATTTTCTGTCTTTGGCACACACAGTTATAAAATATCCGCCGCCGTCAGAATAATCATAATTTTCAAGTCTTATGTTTTTCCTTATCGGAAGTTTTCGTTTCATAAGATATTTCTCCTATCTGAAATCTGTCATAAAGGACAGATTCTTCAAGGCGGGCGGCCAATGACCGCCCCTACAGTATGTAACTGTATTTCTTTCTCAGCTTTGAAACTGAGAAAGAAATATACCGTTACGATAAACGCTATGAATGCGTTAGGGACAAATTTGTCATAACTTAATCGGAATTATCAGCGGAATTATTGCCGTCAGCAGGTGTTTGTACCTCAGGCTCATTTTCCGCCTTGTCCTGATTTTCTCCGACGGAGGCAAGATATTCCTCAATAGCTCTCTTTTTCTGTTCTTCGGTAAGCTCGGCGGAATCAACCGCAAGCTTTGCCTCTTCGAGAGTTTTTTCTTTATTGTAGGCAAGCAGGTTGAGAACAACACGAACCGCTTCATAAACAAAGAAAATAATCATCGGAAGCAGAACGCAGAGGAAAAATCCAAGCTGAGTTCTGATAAAGCTTAAAAAGTTACCCACGCCGCCAATCTTCGTACCTGTGTATTTGGCGACAATTGATGAAGAAGTTTGAAGTTCTTCATCGGGCTCAGGGTTGGTTTTCTTATTGTCACCCTGTGTTCTGTAGTAGGTAATGTTGTCATCCTTAACAACCTCTACAATTCGGTGGGTGTTAAGAACGGACTCACCGTTGACTGTGATTGGGAATGTAACAATGTCACCTTTCTGATATTCATATGAAGGGTCATTTGTAACATCACTGAAAATTAAATCACCAACGTTAATTGTGTCCTCCATTGAATCAGTCTGAACGCTGAGGGGTGCAATGCCGAAAATATTGGGGACCCCTGATGATTTAGATGTTAATGATAATGTAACAATAAGTATTGATACTACCAAAACCAGTATAACAACAATATCTATAATAACATTGATTATCTTTTTTAACACTTTTTTCATGCAAGGGGACTCCGATCAAATAATTTGCTTAATATTATGTTTTACTAACTGTTAATTTATAAATTACTTATCAGCTGTAATTGTGAAATTGATGTTTGGCATCTCGTTACCAGCAAATGCATCCTGGCAATCCTCATCCTGGCCTTCAAACCATACGATAAGCATATAGTACTTAGCCTCATTCTGTTTAAGAGTACCAGCTTTAACAGAGATTGAGTTACCATTTGTTTGAACATCTAAATCAGCTGCTTTGATTGCACCTTTTTTGTCTGCTACGCTATCACCAACATATTCAACAGGCTTAGCAGCGTCAGCACCAGCACTGTAAATGTCCTTTCTAAATTCCTCAGCACTTACAACCGTTGCAGTACCACGACCGTTGTCTGCTGTACAATCAGAAGGAACAAGAGCTACACGGAGGTAGTTTTTACCACTTGTAACAGCTGTTTCAGAAATATTTGCTGTAATCGTAACATTAGCAGCAGGCTCAGCACCTGTGTTCTTAACATTGAGCATATTGCAGAATACATTGCCTTCAGCAGCAGTTGTACCAACACCAGTAATTTTCTCACCGCTTGTAGCAGCACCTGACATACCATTTACAGCCTGAGCTTTGTACCAGTTTGCACCGTCATATGATGATGCCGGCTGGAGAAGCTTTTTAGCTGTATCTGTACCAAAGTTATAGTTGAGGTTGTCTGTCCAATCAGAAGTTCTGCTTGATACTAAGAGCAATGACTTCTTAGATGTCTGAACAGAGATACCTGTTGCCTGAGTTGTTGTGTCAGTTGTGAACCATGCAAATGTTGCTGTACCAAGTGCGAGCATTGCCACGAGGAGCATTGCTACGGAAGAGATTAATAATCTCTTTCTTGATGTTGTTTTCATAGAGAAATTCCTCCTAAATAAAATTAATTTTTGTCCCTAAAACACCATAGGGATTTTTTGCTATATCAGTGCCGAGGCACATAATACCAAGTTTATAATTTCGTCATACCGTAGCGGCGATCAGTGATCGCCATTCGTTTCCGACGGAAACGACCAAGTATTAACATTTTCGTTTCGTCCCAAGTTTACACTTGTGATAACTGGCGGTCACTGACCGCCGCTACAATCACCACTCACAAAAATATTTGTCCAATGCCCATTTTTGTGGGTTGTTGTCTATGTATTTACAAATTTCTTTATAATCTTTTTCATTCCGTATGATGTGGTCATAATACGATTTTTGCCACACCGAATAACCGACTTGTTTGGTGACAATGGATTTTAAATGCCTTACGATTTGCGATATTGACGGAGAAATCGAATCTTCCACACCAGACGCTGACAAAAACAAAACAAAATGTATATGATTTGGCATTACAACATATTTATCTAATTCAACCAAACCTTTATAAGCTGACTCAATGCTGTGAATCGTTTTATCAACGATCCTTCCGACATCATTGAGCAATACCCCTGATTTGTCATTATCAAATGCAAGACATTCGCTATCTACTCTGCCAAACAAGCACCTATGGTCTTTTGCGCATACCGTTATGAAATATGCACCGCCTTGTGAATAATTAAAATTTTCAAGCCTGTTTCGTTTGCGTAAAAAACATTTTTTATAAACCATAACCGTTGTTTCTCGTCGTCCCAAGTTTACACTTGTGACGATTGGCGGTCACTGACCGCCGCTACTTTGCTGTGGATTCTTCATCGTCACGAACCGAGAACAGCATTCTCATTCTTACATGACCGTTTCGGATATCGTCGATACATTCGGGGTCGTTACCCTCAATCCAGATTACGATTGTGTATTTATCAATATCTCCAACCTTGAATTTTTCGGTTGATGTTTTATAAACTTCCTTATCGCTTACAAACTTTGTGCAATCGGTTTCGGCTTTGCTTCTGTCTTTGTACTGACCTTTGCCGTAAATTGAGCTCTTGCCGTTTTTATAAATCATAACTCGGGTTGCTTCATCTGCCGACTTCGCCGCACCTGTGATTTCAAGCACTGCGTCATAGTCAAGCTCAACCTCTCCGTTATTTTTACAATAGAAAGTATAAGCAACATAGTTTTTGCCGTTGTGCGCACCGTCCTTGCTTGTGTCAAGGTCAACAGGAAGCCATGCATATGTAATGTTTGTAACATCCTTAACCTGCTTCGCAGTAAGTGAAGCACACTGAGTTTTGAAGTCAGCGTCTTCGCTAAGCACGATACCTTTTTTTACGGCAGGAGAATCAATGCTGATAATCAAGTCGCCCCATTGCGTTACAAGCGTTGAAACAATGAACAGAATAAGAAGAATGATTATGCAGACCGAAAGGATAATACTCAAAAGCCGTCTGCGCTTTTTGTATTTTACAATCTCGATTGAATCATTTTTTACATGAAAATGTTCAATCTCGGCATCTGCCATTTTCTTATCATTTAAGCGACTTAACTCCTCGGGAGTAATCGGTTGTTCAATTTTTGGTTTCTTTTTTCCGAACAAGTTTTTCTCTCCCCTCAAAGTTGTATCCGTTTAACTGTCGGATTGTGCGTATTTCATTAACCCATAATTTTTCTCCTGTCTGAAATCTGCGTTGAATGACAGTTCCTCCAGGGCGGGCGGCCGATGACCGCCCCTACGGGATCTTGTTTAATTATGATATTGGTCTATTGTCCTTATCGCATCCGATAAAGCCAAGCTGTACAGAAAGCTGTGCATCCTGAACATCGTCATCACACTCGGGGTCGTTACCCTCAATCCAAAGGCGAACTGTTACCTTAACAGGTTCGAGCTGATTAAGATGGAAAAGTCTCGTGTTGTTTGAGTAAACCATTGAACCTGACGGCAAATCAAAGGTTGTCTGTCCGTTTACGGGAGTGCTTCTGTTCGGCTCATAAATTGTTGTGCCGTTGCCTGTTCCCTCGGCTGTGAAATCAACTCTCGCACAATTTACTACATCAGCCTTTGCACCGGTTGATTCTGTCGATACCTTTGTACCGTCATCAGCGCCTGCTTTTGTGCTTTCGGTTGTGAGGTGAACCCACATTTCCTCAGTCGCAATGAAGTAGCACTCAAATTCAAGGTAGCTGTGCTTGTTAGGCTCTCTGACTGTGCCGCGCTGATTGGTGAACTCTGTACCCTCTCTTGTTGTAACAGGGTCAAGCACCGTATCTTCAAGGCTTGAACCGTGCTTTTTAAGGTAATCGTCAATCATCTCGTTCGTGATTACCTTGCCATATTTATCAAGGTCTTTGCCGTGGTTTTCCATACTTACTTTGAGCTGAGCGGCAAGGCTGATATTGAGGTCAAGCTTGTCAACGCCCGCAAAAGTGTTTACCGAGAACCACGCAACCGTAGCTGTCGTCATTGAAAGAAGGGTTATGATTGCAACAAAAACAATCAGCCTTTTTCTCTTTTTAAATGGAACTTTGTCGCTGACCATCTTATCAATAATCCTGTTAAAAAGTCCCATAAAAACCCTCTCCTCATAAAAATAATGTGCTAAAATGACGCACCGCTGTACAAAATATAATAATATTCTATACCTCAAACGCACATTTTGCAATATTTATTTGTCCTCTGTCATTTTTTTTGGATGAATTCACAAGATTTTCACATTACATTTGTGCATTCCTCTAAACTTTTCTTTTTCGATTATATTTTAACGGACTTAATCTGCTTGTCTTTTATTCATATTCTAACCTTTAAAATGATATAAAAAAACAAAAAATCCCCTTTAATTAAGGGGATTTTAGGTTTACAATAATAACAAACGACATTTAATTAAATTTGAGGCAAAAGTTACAACCGTGTAACTTATTTTGTTATATTGCTGTTTTAAATTATTTAATTTTGTTTTCTCACTATTTTGTACTCATCATAAAGTTGAAAGTAATGACAGGTGTCTGTGCTTCGGGTTAAAAACCTTGCCATTTCGTCCTCGTCAAGGTTGATATTGCAATAATCACCGAATTCGTCATCACTGACAAAGTTTGCACAAAATTCGCATTGGTCAGCCATTCTGCTCACCGTCCTTTTTGAGAAACTCATATTTATTGTAGGTGAACGGAACATAATTCTCGAGCTGGTTGAAAACCTCTTCTTCGGTATCGGCAATCGTGTAGAGTCTGTTACAGGCATTGGTCATAAACTTTTCACTTACGGCATTGTCAAGCATTGCAAGCATTGAGTTATAGTAGCCTTTTACATTATATATAATAATAGGCTTTGTGTGTCTGTTAAGTTGCTTTAGTGTGAGAACCTCAAAAAATTCTTCAAAAGTACCCATACCGCCGGCACAGATTACAAAAGCGTCCGCTTTATCTTCCATAATACCTTTGCGTTCACGCATTGTATCTGTTACAATAAGTTCGGAGCATTTGTCAAAAACAACACCCACATCAATAAAAAAATCGGGTGTAACTCCGATTGTGTAACCGCCTGCGCTGTATGCGCCTCGGGCAGATGCGCCCATAACACCGTATTTTCCCGCACCGAAAACAAGGTTGTAGCCCTTTTCGGCAATCTTTTTGCCGAGATGCTCGGCAGATTCGAGATAGATTTTGTCAATTTGCTCACTTGATGAGCCAAAAACGCATATATTCATACCTATTTATCCTTTCGCATTTGCGTTGTATTTTTTCTGATTTTATCGAAAACAACCGTTGGTTATCTGAACTTAGTTTGAAGATTGCGACAGATTGCAACCATCCGCAATTAGATTATACATCTCAAATACACGGCGGTCAAGCAGTCAGAACAACGGCAATGCACAATTTACACAGAATTTATTTTTTCAAAACATTTAAAACATAAAAACTTATATAATCATTTTATTCAACGGAGATTACATTATGTCTGCTACTTCTTCAAAACTCAAAAATCCGAACGATTCAGTTATGAATCAGCGCGTAATCAAGCTTGCGTGGCCGATATTTTTACAGCTGTTGCTCGGCATCTCACTCGGCTATGTTGACACGATTATGCTCTCAAACTACAACGAAACCGCCGTTGGTGCAATCGGCAACGCAAACCAGATTCTCGGTTTTCTGACTCTTGCCTTTAACATTATATCAAGCGCAACGGGCATAATCGTCAGCCAGTACCTTGGAGCAGGTAAAAAGGAAAAGATGAATATGATTTACACGGTTGCGTTGTCATTCAACCTTGTGCTGAGTATTGTAATCAGCTTTGTTGTATTCATATTCAGCAGAAATCTGCTTGAGGCAATGCAGGTGCCTGCGGCAATGCTTGACGAATCGGATATGTATATGCGAATAGTCGGCGGTACAATCTTTACTCAGGCGCTTATTAATGCTTTTAACTCAATTTTTGCAAGCAACGGCAAAACCGTTTTCGGTATGATTATCGGTCTTGGAATGAACATTATCAATATCTGCGGAAATGCTCTTTTGCTCTACGGACCGCTTCAGGTTCTCGGACTCGGTGCGTCGGGTGCGGCTGTTTCCACATGCGGAAGCAGAGTTATTGCGGTAATTGCATCTGTTATATACTTCTACACGGTTATCAAAGGCAAGTTCAGCCTTAAATATCTTCGCCCGTTTCCGTATGATGTTCTCAAAAGCCTTCTTAAACTCGGCATTCCGACAGCAGGCGAGAACATTTCCTACGACTGTTCACAGCTGTTTTTACAGGCATTCATTAACACAATGGGTATCGTTGCAATCAACGCAAAAATCTACGCTAATATGCTTTCAATGTTCACATATATGATTGCTCTTGCCGCTGCAAATGCAACACAGATTATTGTCGGTCACAGCGTAGGCGCTCACGATTACGATTTTGCATACCGCAGAGTGCTGAAAACTTTGCGTTTCGGTATGATAATTTCAATCTCGGTTGCAATTGTAAACTGGTTGATTTCGCCTTTTACGCTCGGACTTTTCACAGGCGATAAAGCTGTTATCGCACTCGGTTCATCGGTTATGTTCATTGCGATTATTCTTGAATTCGGCAGAACGACAAACCTTGTTATAATCAACAGTATGAAAGCCGCCGGCGATGTTAAATTCCCGACTGCACTCGCAATTTTTTCAATGTGGCTTTTGAGTGTCGGACTCGGCTGGCTGCTCGGAATTTATTTCGGAATGGGACTTACCGGAATTTGGATTGCCATGGCTGCCGATGAAATTTTCAGAGGCGTCGTTGTGTTTATCCGCTGGATAAAGGGCGGTTGGAGAGGCAAAAGGGTTGTGCTTGAAGATAAGACAAGTCCAACCGAAACGGCAGAAGTTACGGCTTAATCCGACAAAGGAATATGATACCATAAAATAAAGGAGATCAAAACTATGAATTTTGCGGAATACAATGTTAAGGACGCAAACCTTGAAGAAGTTTTGCTTGCACTCAAGTCGCTTGATACGGTTGAGGCTGTCGCACTCGGCGGTTCTCGTTCAACAGGTGCAAGTGATGAAAATTCGGACTACGATATTTATGTTTACTGCGCTGAAATTCCGACAGCCGAAACAAGAGAAAATCTCCTGGGAAAATACTGTTCGATTGCAGAATTCGGCAATCACTATTGGGAGAGCGAGGACAACACGGTTATGAACAACGGTGTTCCCGTTGACATAATCTACCGTGAAGTTGACAGGTTCGGTCGGTATATTGATACGGTAATCAAGGGCGGCAAGGCTTTTAACGGCTATACAACCGCATTTTGGCACAATATCAAGAACAGCAAGGTTCTTTTTGACAAGACAGGCACTTTCACAAAATTCAGAGATATGGCGCAGATTGACTTTCTGGAAAATCTCCGCAGTGCGATTATCAAAAACAACCGCAACCTTTTGAACGGAAAGCTTCCGTCATATGACAGGCAGATTAAAAAGGCTCAGGAGCGTGGCGATATCGTCAGTGTCAATCACAGAATCGCCGCTTTTCTCGAAAGCTATTTTGATGTTATCTTCGCACTCAACCGTCAGACACACCCCGGTGAAAAAAGACAGGTTCAGCTCTGCAAAAAGTATTGCACCCTCTTGCCAAAGGATTTTGAAGAAAACATAAACGCTCTTATGAAGTCAATCTCAGACGGCGGTTCATATGAAATCGTCACAGCAATGGTCAATAACCTTGATGAAATTCTTAACGATGAATTCAAATAAAAAAAGCGGTGTCGGAAAGTTCCGTCACCGCTCAACATTTTCAGCTATATAAAATTCAAATGGAATATTGACATTGCTTTTTGCATAATATATAATAAGAACACAAGGAAAACCGTTAAAAGCGGTTAGTCCCAAGGTTTTAAAACGAATATAAAATAATCGTCCGATATTTGAGGCTGTCGGGCGATTATTTTTTTATGCTATTGATGACTTCTGCGAGTGCTATAAGTAAAATTATCAGCAAAACCGATTCAGTCATGCATATCACCCCCTTTTGGGAGTGCTAACCGCCTTAAACTTCCTTGTATTCTCGTATCATATTGTATCAAGCCGGAATTGCGATGTCAACCATAGATAAATACTACGCTTACTTCAGACTCCGTATCTATACATCTCATCAAAAATTTCTTTTGCCGTAACTGCATTGTCGGTTATGGCATTTTTTAATTCGGTGATATTGTCAAACTTTTTTTCGGGACGAATGAAATCAAGCAGACGGACATCGGCTGTCTGACCGTATATTTCACCGCCGTGAAAGTCAGGCATCCATGTTTCGCTCAAAAGCTTTGTTCCTCCGACCGTCGGCTTTACACCGATATTAGTCACACCGCAATAGACCTTTCCGTTTTCAAGTGTGACGGCAGATGCATAAACACCGTATTTCGGCACGGCAAGATTTTCGGGAAGTTTCTGATTGATTGTCGGAGTACCGAGTTCTCTGCCAAGTCTTTTTCCGTGAGTGATCACGGCAGAAAAACCAAAATATGAACACAAAAGCTTGTTCGCACGGCGAATGCTGCCCTCACTTATAAGTAGACGGATAAGTGTTGACGAAACAACATCGCCATCGTCACGCTCAGGCTCAATCACTTTAAGCTTTGTACCGTTCTCGTCACAAAGCTTTTTGAGCAACTCGGTATCGCCTTCTCCGTTTTTTCCGAAACGATAGTTAAAACCGCAGACAACAAATTTTGCGTTGAGGTTGCCGAAAATAATTTTCTCGACAAAGTCCTTTGCAGACATATTCATCAGCTTTTTAAAGTCGGGACTGAAGGTATGCTCAATACCCAGGCTTTCAAGCGTTTTCAGCTTATCTTCCGTTGTCATAAGCGCACCCTTAGAAGATTTTCCAAGAACCTCCTTCGGGCTTTGAGCAAATGTAAAGCACACGGGCAAAAGTCCGTTTTTCTTCTGCTCAACAGCCGAGAGAATAACCCTTCGGTGTCCCTTGTGAAGTCCGTCAAAAAATCCGAGAGCAACGGCAGTATTCAATTTTTCGTGTTCTGAAACAGTAAAATTCTGCATATATATTTCCTATGATTAAATTAAATTTTACCGCTTTTCAAAAGTGCGGCAGTCTTTAAAACGGCAATCTGTGTTTTGGAGTCGGGTATCATATTGTTAAGCACCATTTCAACGGCTTTGTTGAGGTGAATTTTTTCAACATTCAAAAATTCACCCTCGTCAAGCTTTTGCTCGCCCTGTGACTTTACCCGACAGGCATAAAGATGGATAATTTCCGAGGTGTACCCGGGGGACGGATAGACCTGACCGAGAGAAATGTAGGAGTAACCCTCAAGTCCCGTTTCTTCAAGAAGCTCACGCTTTCCGTTTTCAAGCGGAGTAGAACCCTTTTCAAGCTTGCCGGCAGGAAGCTCAATCACAACCTCCTTGTACGGATAGCGAAACTGCTTTACAAAAGAAAGGTTATTGTCCTCATCAAGAGCGGCAACGCATACTCCGCCCGGATGATTGACAACCTCCCTCTTTGACCTTTTACCGTCAGGAAGCTCCACTTCGTCAAGGACTATATGCAGAATTCTGCCGTCAAAAATTTTCTTGCTGTCAAGAGTTTTTTCAAAAAGCTCCATAATTATGCCTCCGTTTTAAAGATTGAATTATCGAAAGGAAAGGATTTTGTTATGCCCGATTATAATGTTTTTCCCGATTACAAAACACGCAAGGAAATCATAAACGAGCTCTGCGACAGGTACAAGTTCATCAAGCATTGCTTTGCCGGAAAAAGCGTGTGCGGAAGAGGTATTGATGTTCTGCACATCGGCAACACCAAGAATCGTGTACTATACTGCGGCGGTTTTCACGGCTCAGAGTACCTCACAATACTTGCCCTGTTGAAATTTTTTGAAGAATGTTGTGAGGCAATGGAAAGCGACAGAACTGTCGGCGGATGCAAAATCGGGAATTTTTTAAGCATTCGTGGTCTTACGATTGTGCCTTGCGTAAATCCCGACGGCACGGAAATTGCCTTGCATGGCAGTGACGCCGCATTCAAATACAAACCGCTTGTCGAAAAGGTCTGCACCGATACATATAAATGGCAGGCAAATGCCCGTGGAGTTGACATCAATCACAATTTCAATGCCGGCTGGTGCAGGCTTAAACAGCTTGAATTAAAGAACAATATCAAGTGTCCGGCGCCGACAAGATTCGGCGGCAATCATCCCGAAAGCGAACCCGAAACAAAGGCACTTACAACACTTTGCCGTAATATTGACTTTGAACGGGCAATCGCTCTGCACAGTCAGGGACGGGAAATTTACTGCTCATTCGGCAGACACACACCCGTTCTGAGTTTTCGGCTTGCGTCAATGTTCTCACAGGCAAGCGGCTACAACATAGCCTTTCCCGAGGAGATTGCCACAGGCGGCGGCTTTAAGGATTGGTTCATCGAAAAATTCCGCCGACCTGCCCTCACCATAGAAATGGGGCTCGGGAAAAATCCTCTCCCCCTCTCCGATTTTGAAGAAGAATACAAAATCCTGCAAAACATTCTCTGTCTCGGAGCGGTGGTTTAAAAATTTAATTTCATTGTATTTACAGCACTGAACACATATTGTTTGGTGCTGTTTTTAATTAAAAGGGCGCGTTAAAATTACATTTGGGTGCGTTAAGGGCGCGTTAAACACACATTTGGGCGCGTTAAGGGCGCGTTAAACACACATTTGGGCACGTTAAGGGCGCGTTAAATTATTTCTTAATGATATATTTAGCGTATCTTCCTTTTTCGGATAGTTCAATCAAATTCTCTTTTCTCATTCGTTGCAATATTATACGGGCTTGTTTTTGTGAAAAGCCACACAATTCTCTTACTAATTCGTTATTAATAAAACCTCTGTCACGGATATATTCCAAAATCATTTCTCTTGCTTTGATATATTGAATTGCTTTATCCTTAGTGTAATCAACAGAATTTTTTAACTCGTCATATATCTTTGCCGTCAACATATATTCATTGCCCGACAACTCAATCAAACCATATCTTTTAAGGTTATTACAGGCATTCTGAGCCTGATCACGAGCTTCTTGAATTAAGCTCTCTGCCTCAGACATTGTGATTTTGCGGTTATCTTTAAGGTAGCGCAAAATCATAAGTTCCGAAAGTGAAAAACTTCTGCTCAGTCCGTTTTCTTCATTGGCAATGAATTTTACAAAATCAATATCATCAATAGCACTATAGATTGTCAGCGAAACCGCATCATTATACGATTTGTATTCGGGAAACGGCTTGCCGGATGATATCATTTCTCTGAAAATAATGTCAACACCTTGTCCTGTTCTCTGAACGTATTTTAGATGTTGCAGAGTTTCGGCAATTAATTTATTTCTCGGAACAGACGGATGTGTAATTATATTATTTTCTGTGATACCGTCCAAAAATGCACCGGGGTTTTCTATTACAATTTTATCAGGATAATGCTTTACATAAACCGCACCTTGACTTTGATAATCTCTGTGTGACAAAGCATTGAGTAATGCCTCTTGAAAAACTTTTTCAGGGAAATCGACAATTTCCAATCTGAAAAGTCCAACCTGAACGTTGACAATACGATTTGAGTCTTGTATTTTCTCTGAAAGTCTGTCAATTACCGATATAATAGGAGCCTTCATATCAAGTCTTGCATCATATTCTTCTAAATTCGACTCGGAATAGTGCAAGTAAATTACCTCTGCCTGTGGAAGTAATCTATTGATTGCCTGCTCTTTGCCTACAAATAATAATCCAGCCACAGTCAATTTAATATTACCGCTGTCAGACTTAACCAAAGCAAGGTCACGCAAAAATGCGATATCATCCATATCAGCTAATGCCGATTCGGGATTTCTCGCTTTTAATTTTTCTTTCAACTTATAAACTTCAAGTTTGTTTATATCATCTTCTGTGCTGTCTGACAAAATCCTTCCCGAAAAATCGGAGCTTTGAATTTCGGAATAGCGGTTGCTCATTTCATCGGGATAAAACGGTTTAGAATTTTTTCCAAGTCTTTTTAAGCATCTGCCGTCTGTAGTTGCATGTGTAATTCCGTCTGATGCAACGGTAAGTGCAATCACCTTTTTACCGTTGTATTCTATTTCTTCGGGATCAACAAAAATAGACGGTCTTGTTTTTTCGTAAATTGATTCAATAATGTTCTGCAAATCGTAGTTACCGTCACAACCCGTAACTTCACTGTTATCTTCAACGCCAAAGTAAAGAGTGCCTCCTTTGTTATTTGCAAAAGCTATAAGTTCATCAACCGCCAAATTAATTCGTTTCTTCATATCAGACACTTTATTCCACGATTTGAATTCTGTATTAATCGACTCACCGATTTTCAGAATTTCTGCAAAATCATCAATATTCAAAAAAGCACCCCTTTTCTTTGCAGAGCAGTCATTATAGTATTATTTGATTATTCATCTTATTTATAAAATTTAAGGGCAACCTCGGTTGCCCTTGTTTATTTTGTTATTTTTAATAACTTTGATTAATTTTTATCGTCCTCATCGTCAAAGAATGAAATTGAGTTTACGATATTGTCAACAGCCTCGTCTGAAATTACATTCGGCTCGTCAAGATATTTTGATCTTTTTTCAATGCTGTCAATAGCCATCTGCATCTGCTCCTGGGGAGTTGACGGTTTTTTCGGAGCGTCGTAAATCTCGTTATCCTCGGGATTTGAAATATTCACATACTCCTCTTTTTTAGGCTCTTCCTTAACCTCGGGTTCTTCCTCAGGCTCAACGATTGCAGGCTCATTGCCGTCATCGGGGACTTCAACTTCCTCTGTCACATCTTCCGCAGATTCCTCTTTTACGGGTTCTTCCGCTTTTTCGGCAGATTCATCATTTTTTTTTGACTTGTCAACGCCAAAGTTCGGAGCATCGTAATTTTCGTCAATCTCCTCTGCGGCAGCCATAATTACCTCACCTGGAGCGTCAATCTGCTTTTCTCTTCTCGCCTCGGCAACAGCCTTGAGTTCATCAAGGTGATTTACAGGCTTTTCAACCTTTTCGCTGTCCTCATCAAAATAGATATCATACCATACGAGGAACACATAAATTGTCCAAACTCGTCTGCTGTTATCTTCTTTTCCGCTGAAATGACTGTCGAGCCATGAAACAAGGACATCTGTATTGAAGAATTTCTCGGCAGTTTTGCCCTTGAACTTTGTCTTTACAACATTATAATACTTCTCGTCACGAAGCCATACTCTTGTCGGTACAGGGAAACCGAGTTTCTCTTTTTCGGCAGTAGCCTCAGGCATATGGCGAACGGCAGCCTTACGCATTGCATACTTTGTGTTGTGCTTGTTGCAGCGCAGTTTTGTCGGGAGCGATGACGCAACCTTGAAAACCTCCTTATCGAGGAAAGGAACACGAAGTTCAAGCGAGTTAGCCATACTCATTCGGTCGGCTTTAAGAAGGATGTCGCCGACCATCCACATATTGATGTCGAGATACTGCATTTTTGTAACATCGTCATACTTACGGCAACGATAATAATATTTTCTTGTAAGATCCTGTGGGCGTGTTGCAATTGACGGATCTTTCAAAAGCTCCTGCTTCTGCTTATAGTCATACATAAATGCGTTACCGATATAACGCTCCTCAAGCTTGTCACAGGCACGGATGAGATAATCTCTGCCCTTGATGTCGGGGAGCTTTCTGCAAATTGCTCTTATTGCCTTTCTGATGCAATGCGGGACAATTGTCTGATAAATTTTGAACACTCTCGGATCGTTGTAGCAAGTGTAACCGCCGAACAATTCGTCTGCACCCTCACCCGAAAGGACAACCTTTACATAATGGCTTGCAAGACGGGATACAAAGTAAAGTGCGATACATGACGGATCTGCAAGCGGCTGATCCATATGGTACTGAACAGTCGGAACAGCGTCCCAGAATTCTTCACTTGAGATAAGGTGAGTGTGGTGTTCAACACCGATTTTTTCGCTGAGATTTTTTGCCCAGCTGATTTCGTTATATTTTTCGCCAAAGTCAAAGCCGACTGTAAATGTTTTCTGGTCGGCAAAATATGTTGAAACATAGCTTGAGTCAACACCGCTTGAAAGGAAACAACCAACCTCAACATCGGCAATTTTGTGAGCGTTTACGGAGTTTTCAAAAACCTTTTCAATTCTGTCAACAGCCTCTTCCTCTGTCATTTCTTCATCGGGATTAAAACGAGCCTCAAAGTAGCGGGTAGTTTCAACCTCGCCGTCCTTGTACCAGAGATAGTGACCGGGCATAAGACAGTAAACACCCTCAAAGAAAGTTTCGGGCGGAACTGCATACTGGAATGAAAGGTACGAATCAAGTGCCTTTCTGTTGAATTTCTTTTCAAACTTAGGATATTCAAGAATACTCTTGATTTCACTTGCATAGACAAAGTCATTGCCTATCTGGGTGTAGTGCATCGGCTTAATGCCGAAAAAGTCACGGGCAATAAAAAGTGAATTATCCTTTGTGTTGTAAATAGCAAAGCCGAACATACCACGGAGTTTTGGGAGCATATCTTCTTTCCACTCTTCAAAGCCGTGAACAAGCACTTCACTGTCTGTATCTGTATAGAACTTATGACCTTTTGCGATAAGTTCTTTTCTCAAATCCTTGTAGTTATAAATTTCACCGTTGAATGTGAGAACAAGGCTTTTATCCTCATTGTATATAGGCTGATGACCTGCACCGAGGTCAATAATGGAAAGTCTGCGAAATCCCATGGAAATATTGTCGTCCGTAAAAAATCCGTCCGAGTCGGGACCACGGTGAGTGATAACCTCTGTCATATTTCTGATGACATCGGCTCTGTTTTCAACCTGTCCCATAAAGCCGGCTATGCCGCACATATCACAATTCCCCTTTCAAGGTAATTTTCAAAATTAACCGCATTAGACTAATGCCCTATTTTAAACATTTTATCACAATTTATTCCCAAATTCAACTGTTTGCAGGCATAAGTTTCAAATCAAGGCAATGCCCCTCAGCCTTTTTTATTCTTTAAGTATTCATCAAGCAAATCCGCTGCATATCTGCACAATTCAGGACACGGACGGGCGGCATAATATTTTTCTGTTCTCTCAGACGGAGTCGGGTTATCCTTTGCCTTTGCTCTCATACCGAGAAGGTCACGGCAGATGATTGAACCGTTGTCCTCTTTGAACCTTTCGGCAAGCTGCTGAACCTCGGTGTAGACACGCTTTTTGTCTGCATTATCCTTGCTGTCACTGTAACCCCTTGCAAGACCTAAAGCCATATACATTCCCGTAACAGTACCGCATACCTCACGCATTCTGCCTATTCCGCCGCCAAACGGCGATGCAAGCATAAGAGCAGTCTGTTCGTCAAAGCCCAAATCGTCACAAAATGCAAGCAATACAGCCTGAGCGCAGTTGTAGCCCTGCATAAAATTATTCTTAGCAATTTCACCTTTTGTCATACCAATTTCTCCTTTTACAAGTCAATTTCATACAAGCCAAGTATAGCACCGAAAACCGCATACTGCAACGATTTTTTGCTTGTGAAAGAGATTGCCATATGTTATAATTTAGGGAGTTATGATGATAAATAAATCAATATTGCTTAACCGTAGCGGCGGTCAGTGACCGCCATTCGCTTTGGTTGCAAAACCAAAACGAACAAATATACATCTGCAATAAGCGTTTTAATCAATAACATACGATAAACAAATGGTTTGTATTTAATCGAACCGATTTTACAATCGTTTCGATTGGCGTTCACTGAACGCCGCTACTGTTTGTACAAACGGTAACAATGCTACGCTCGGGCAAAATATGTTGCGGATTTTTCAAACTGTCTGCACGAATAGGGAACGGCGCTACTGATTTGAGTCACAATTTCTCCCACCGATTTAATCAAATACGGTTGCTTTATTCGGCAGAATTGGTATAATAATTTACAGAACATAACTAATTAAAATTCAGACATTAAAGAAAAAGGTGATTAACATTGTCTTTTCCACAGGATAAAATAAGAAATTTCAGCATTATTGCTCACATTGACCACGGCAAGAGTACGCTTGCGGACAGAATTCTTGAGCAGACCAACTCCGTTTCCGAAAGGGATATGGAGGCGCAGCTACTTGATGACATGGATCTTGAGCGTGAGCGTGGCATTACAATCAAGGCGAGGGCGGTTAGCGTTATCTACAAATCCGATGACGGGGAAGAATATCTTTTTAACCTCATCGACACCCCCGGTCATGTTGACTTTAACTACGAGGTTTCCCGTTCACTGGCAGCTTGTGAGGGCGCTATTCTTGTTGTTGATGCATCACAGGGCATTGAGGCGCAGACTCTTGCAAACACATATCTTGCCGTTGACAGCGGACTTGAAATTGTTCCCGTTGTCAACAAAATTGATTTGCCGAGTGCCGACCCCGACAGGGTTATTCAGGAAATCGAAGATGTAATCGGTATTCCTGCCGAGGATGCTCCGAAAATTTCCGCAAAGGCAGGAATCAACATTCACGCAGTTCTTGAAAAGGTTGTTCACGATATTCCTGCTCCGACAGGCGATATCAACGCTCCTCTGCGTGCATTGATTTTTGACAGCTACTACGACAGCTACAAGGGCGTAATTATATATGTAAGGCTCAAAGAGGGACAGATTCACCCGGGCGATGAATTCAAGCTTATGGCAACTGGCAGTGTGTTCAATGTTGTTGAGTGCGGACTTATGCACGCAACCGCTCCCGAAAAGACAGACGGTCTTTACGCAGGCGAGGTTGGCTACATCACGGGTTCAATCAAGACTCTTGCAGATGCAAAGGTCGGCGACACGGTTACACTAACATCAAATCCCGCAGAAGAACCGCTCCCCGGCTACCGTGAGGCACAGCCTATGGTTTTCTGCGGTATCTACCCTGTTGACGGCGCAAGATACGGCGACCTTAAAGATGCGCTTGAAAAGCTTCAGCTTAACGATGCGGCTCTTTCGTTTGATCCCGAAACATCGGTTGCCCTCGGATTCGGTTTCCGTTGCGGATTTTTGGGACTGCTCCACATGGAAATCATTCAGGAGCGACTTGAAAGAGAATATCAGCTTGACCTCATCACAACCGCACCGAGTGTAATTTACAGAATCACACGCACAGACGGCACAGTTGAGATGATTGACAACCCGACAAACTACCCCGATCCGTCACTTATTCAAATGGCAGAAGAGCCTGTAACAGACGCTCACATCTATGCACCTAAGGAATATGTCGGCAATATTATGGAGCTTTGTCAGGACAGACGAGGAACTTTTGTCGATATGCAGTATATTGATGCTGACCGTGTTGATTTACACTATGTACTTCCGCTTGCCGAGATAATCTACGACTTTTTCGACACGCTCAAATCACGCACAAGAGGCTACGCATCATTCGACTATGAGCTTAAAGAATATGTTCAGAGCAACCTTGTTAAGCTTGATATTATGCTCAACGGCGAGGTTGTCGATGCACTTTCGTTCATCATTCACGCCGACAAGGCATATTCAAGGGCAAGAAAGATGGCTGAGAAGTTAAAGGAAAAGATTCCGAGACAGCTCTTTGAAATTCCGATTCAGGCTTGCATCGGCGGTAAAATTATTGCCAGAGAAACCGTAAAGGCTATGCGTAAGGATGTACTTGCCAAGTGCTACGGCGGTGATATTTCCCGTAAGAAAAAACTCCTTGAAAAGCAAAAAGAAGGTAAAAAGCGTATGCGCCAGCTCGGTTCTGTTGAAGTTCCGCAGGAGGCATTTATGGCGGTTCTCAAGCTTGATACGGATTAACGGTGAAAATATGAAAGAACTTGCTATGTTTTACAACTTTTCGGACGAAAGACTTCGCAAGGCAAAGTTTGCACTTATGCCGTTGAAAATTCAGGTTAAAAAGGTTGAAAAAGAAGATTTCAATCAGCCTATCGGTTTCCTTGCAGGCATCAAAGGCGTTGAGCCTGCGGCAGAAAAGTTTGACGGTGACGGCTTTGACGAAGAAATGATTGTCATGCACAATTTCACGAATAAAACGATTGACTCGCTCATCAAGGCACTGAACAAATGCGGTGTCGGACGAGTTCCGCTCAAGGCGGTTATTACTCCCACAAGCAAAGATTGGGACAGTCTGACGCTTATCAAAGCACTTAAAGCCGACCATGAGGAAATGCTTAAAAAATTGAAAATGAAAAGTTGAAAATGGAAAATGAAAGTCGGGAAGACAGTTTGCAAAATGCAAAACAATGTCTTCCCGACTGTTTTTATTTATATGAAATTACCGTCGCATTATTACAATCAATTTTTAAGAATTTTCTCAATCAATTGTGCAACACCATCGTTATTATTTGACGGGATTACGATATCGGCACGGTCAAGGCATTTTTGACTTGCGTTTTCAACAGCCGCACCAAGTCCCGACTCGGCAATCATGTCGGCATCGTTATCTGCATTTCCGCAGGCGCAGACATTTTCCATGCCGATATTCAAAAAGTCACACAAACGCAGGAGTGCCTTCGCCTTTGATGCCTCTGCCGACATAATCTCAACAAAATGATCGGTTGAAGTCGTAATTTCAACGCTGTTGCAAGCCTTTTCGATACTACTCCACAGCCTGTTGCGAAGCTTTTCGTCCGTACTTATAATGCTGATGAGGTCAAGCTCATTTCTATGCTTGCTCAAAAAGCTTCTCATATCGACAATCTTGCCGTGGCATGAACGGGTGTATTCAAAATATTCAGGCTCACAGCCGTAGTCAAGCGGTCTATGCACATATCTGACATCGGCATATGTAAATCCGTCAATAAATCCCTCAAGAATAACATCGTCATTACGCACAGCACCGAGAATTTTCAACACATCATCGGGTAAAATCAGCGAACGGTGAACCGTTTTACCGCACTTGCTTATTACAGCGCCGTTCGAGGTAATCGCATAGTCCAGACCGACAATGTTCATCACGCTGTCGGGCATCATAACGAACGGTCTGCCGCTTGCCGCAACAACGGTTATTCCGCTTTTGATCGCAGATTCAATGGCAGTTTGCGTTCGTTTGCTCAAGGTGTCGCTGTCGGCAAGAGTTGTGCCGTCAAGGTCAAGCGCAATCAGCTTTATATCTTTCATCTTATCCATACAAATCCCTCTGTCAGATTTTCTTCGGGCAAAATCCGTTCATACAGCATTCTTCACATTTTGCCTTTCTTGCGGTGCAGACTGCTCTGCCGTGCAGAACAAGTCGGTGACAAAAGTCATTGCTTTCATCGGGCGGCAAAAGCTCACGCAATGCAAATTCAATCTTTTTCTGATCCTTTAAATCGTGAAGTCCGAGCCTTTTTGTAATGCGTATGCAATGTGTATCAACCACAACCGCAGGCTGACCGAAAATGTCACCGCACACAAGATTTGCGGTTTTTCTGCCGATTCCGGGGAGTTTTGTCAAATCGTCAATATTATCGGGAACGACACCGCCGAAATCGTCACAAAGCATTTTTGCCATTTCAACAATATCTTTTGATTTAGTCTTATAAAGTCCGCAGCTTTTTATATACTCAGCAACTTCTTCGGGAGTTGAGTCGGCAAAATCCTGAGCAGTTTTGAACCTGTCAAACAACGAAGGAGTGACCATATTAACCCTTGCGTCCGTGCATTGAGCGGCAAGCCTTGTTGCAATGAGCAGCTGCAACGGATCTGTGTAGACAAGTGAACATATTGCGTCGGGATATTCTTTTTTCAAGGCATGAACAGCGTTCACGGCAATTTCTTTTTTAGTCATAAATTCACCCCGTAATTTTAAAAAATGCAAAAAATGCGATTAAATACTGTTTTCTTCAGTATAACACAAAAATTCTGCTATTGCAATCAGGATAAAAAACTGGTACAATAAACACATAAAAGTTAGAAATTTGTTTCGGAGGACAAAAAATGTACAATAATTACATTTTTGACTTATACGGCACTCTTATCGACATTAATACAGATGAATGGAACGATGATTTGTGGAAGAAAATTGCCATTCTCTATGCCTACAAGGGTGCACACTACACCTATGACGAGCTTAACGAGGAGTACGACAGACTTGTTCAGGCTGAGAAAAAGGCTGTTCTCAAGAAGTCTCCCGACACAAAAGTTGTTGACATTAAAATTGAAAAGGTTTTCCGTAAGCTTTTCTCACAGAAAGGTGTTAAGGTTACAAAAGCCGAGGTACTTTTTATTGCCGAGGCATTCCGTTGCTACTCAACAAAGTACATCAAGCTTTATGACGGTGTAATCGACCTTCTCGACACGCTCAAAGCAAACGGCAAAAAGATTTATCTTCTCTCAAACGCACAGCGTTCATTCACAGAAAATGAGCTGAATATGTTTGATCTGACAAAATATTTTGACGGCATTTGCATCAGCTCTGACGAAGAATGTTCTAAGCCTGACGAAAAATATTTCAAAACACTTTTTGACCGTTACGGACTTGAAAAGAGCGAGTCAATTATGATTGGCAACGACTATATCAGCGATATCGGCGGTGCGGCTGATTTCGGTATCGACAGCCTGTACATTCACCAGAGCATTTCACCCGAGATTGACGGCGAACTCCGCAGTACATATAAGGTTATGGACGGCGATGTGTTCAAAATCAAGAAACTTATTGTAAAGTAATAAAAGAATTCAACTGCACCTGATTTACGGGTGCAGTTTTTAGCATACATAGTGTATATTTTATCTTTAGTTATGCACACTATAACAAAGGAAGTGTGCATATGAAACGCAAAGTACCCGATTACAAAAAGATTTTAACACCAAGTGATTTAGAGCTTAACACCTGTTCAAATCAGGATTGTACAGGTCTTATCCCCACCGCAGTAAAAAATCCCGCCGAGGCTGATTCATACGAAGAACTCTACCCATATATAACCGTTGTGTCGCCGACTTTACAAGATAATCCGAATAAAATTAACGCCGACACCAAAAAAAGAAACCGATTATAAAATACAAAAAGCAGAGTATATTGACCTACAATCCCATAAATCGGAATTAACGAAAAACGGGAATTAAGTTAAATATACTCTGCTTTAATTTCACGAAAAAGTTACTAAATGAAATTTTCTGAACAAGCTAACCATAAAATGTAATCAACTTCAGCAGGACGTTTCCCAATAAGCTTAGCTGTTTCCGAAATGATGTCAAATACATCGTAATTCTGAACTTCCTCACTGTCGGTAAACTCTAATCCGTTACAGCCAAGGACTTTCTTTATGTAACTATTAGGATTTGCTATATCATAGCCTACATTTCTGAGATATTCGGCAACAAGCGAAACTGCCATTTGAGTCATCTTATCTTCACTCTTACCGTCAGCAAGATTACTAACAAGGCTTTTGAGGGAAGTATCCTTTTCAACAAATGTATTGTAGTAATTATCAATACTGCCGTACTCTTTTTCAAACTTAAGCAATTTCGGTACATTATCAAATACTAAAGCCCTCATCTGAGCTCCGACAGATTTATTTCCAAGTGCAAAACCCATAATATTATTAGCCAAATCGTCAGGATTACAGCTAAGAATATAGTCAGGATTGTAGCCGTGGAAAATCTTATCAACTGCTGTTATTTCACCTGTATCAATATCAAAATATTCCATGAATTTACTCCATCTGCCACCGTTGCTGAGCATTGAGTAAACCATAGCCTTTATGTGCTGTTCGGTAGTAAACTGTTTACCGTTTTCTCTGTTATCAATCTGATGTTTGATATATGTATTTTCCCAAAACATTGTTTTGCAGTCATCACCGTACTTTTCTTTCATAACCGTACGAGTAAGGCTGTCAATTGCATTTATGGCAAAACTCATAACATTTTTTGAATCGAAATTCATAATCATTCTCCTATAATTTATAGTTCATCGTATGTATAATATAAGTTCAAATCAAAGATTAACAACATTTTATTTATTGAAATGTTCATCTAACTTAGCATTCTGTGATTTCATCATTTTATTAAGGTTATGACGCTGAATAATGCCTGCTGTATTTGCAAGGTTTTGATCTCTTCGTGTTTTTGCAAGAACTTCATTTCCCTCATCTACTGCATCATAAAGTGCGTCAAAGCCCGAAATCATAGAAGAATGCATACTGTTAATAGCTCCCGTAACTCTGCCGCTGGCATTGATAACGGTATTTTTTAAACTCTCTTCATTATATAAATCTACTGCTCGTTCATAAGTAATATCGGATGTGCTTAACTCATCATACAACCATTGCAAAATTACAAAGTTCCTGTATCTGTTTGAAATAAGCTGAGTTGATGCGTACAAAGCTTCAAGCGTATCTTTGTTAAACTGAACCTCTTCATCAAGCATTTCAATTTTAATTTTCTTGGCAATTTTCCAAGATTCGTATTCTTGATTGTATGACGGTATAATCACATTATTATACTGTTCAAGGTCCGACTCATATTTCTTATCAATATCGGCTTGTTGCTTTGCAACCTCTTCGTTAATTTTCTGCTGTTCAGCCAAAGCGGATTCTTTTGCATTTTTAACCGCTGATTGATAATCATCCCTTTGCATTAGTTCATTCAACATAGCACGCTTCTTTTCGCAATATTTTACAAATGCGTAGAGTATAAACGGCCAAACCAAGAGAGATATAACGATATACAAAATTTCGCCTCTGAGAAAATCTGTAAAAGTATAGTTTACTTTTGGCTCAGGAGGCATTTTAATGGTCACTTTGGGAACTTCAAGTTGTTTATGCACCGGAGTTGTGGGTTTAGCTTTAAATTTTTTGCATTTTTGTTTAGACAACTCTTCCTCACCGATTTTTATTGCCGCTGTAAGCATCATAGCGTCTTTAACAATTTCAACTTCCTGTTCATGCGTATATTTGCTCATAGTAATTTCCTTTCCGTATAAATTATTTTGCAGTATGTTCTTGCTGATTTGTTCATACCTAACAATCAACAGGATTATTGTATCTGTTTATAATTTCAAAGATTTTGTCACCTATTTACAAGAGTTGATATATCTTGTACTATTTAAGATTTAAATGTAAAGCACTTTTTTATATATTGTAATCCGTGTTTCTAGTTTTGTCAACTAGTATTTAGTATTTTTAACCATTATTGCGTATCTTCCATTAAAATAATTATGGGTGATTACTATGAAATTCAGTGAAAAATTACGCTTGCTTATAGATGAGTTTGACATTACACAAAAGCAATTTGCAAATGACCTTAATATTGCCCCGTCAACAATAGGTGGATATGTACAAGGTGTAAGCGAGCCTGATTTTGAAACCTTAAAAAGAATAGCCTTATATTTTAATGTATCGGCAGACTATCTTTTGGGCATACAGGAAAACAAAACAAATAGTCTTGCGGAAGTAGAGTTACTTCGTGTATTCCGCTCAATGACAAATGAACAGCAACAATTGTTCATTGAACAAGGCAAAGTATTTACTAAAGCAAATAATAAACTAAAGGCAAGAAAAATGACAAAATCATCTTAATTGATTTTCGGAAGTAAATTAAATATTCCGATAAAACAAAAACAGCGGAAGTAATGTGTTTGTGCATTACTTCCGCCGATTTTATATTTTCAATTTTAATCTGAAGAAATTATTTTGTATAGCCGTGTTCTTTACACATCATATCGTAATAACCGACTACGAAAAAGTCTGTATGCTCATTTTTAACATACGGGCCATAGGTAATGTACGGGTACCTTGGAGAAATATTATAGTTACCGTAAGCATACCAACGCATTGTATCATCAAAATACTGTATACCATCCTGCTCGTCAAGGAAAATATGATTGTTTCCAAAGTCACCATTAAGACCAACAATAAATTTTTGTAAATCAGTAGCGGCAATGACCGATATATCGCTTTCATACTTTGCTACATTTGTTAACATCTTCTGCGCACCTGTAAATTCAACCTCATGGGCGATATATTTCTGAATAAGGGTAGCATCGACAACATTAACAACACCGTCTTTGTTCACATCACCTTTTAAAGTATAGGCATTCGTCATCTTGTTGTACACAGCAAGAAGTTCATTGTAGGCATTTGTAATAGCCCAAACATCGTAATCATTAGTGCCTGCAATATACGGCTCTAAGTCGGTTTTTAAATCAGCAAGCTTATACTGAAATTCGTTCCATTGCTCATCAGAATACCAGTTGTTGTAATTCTGTTCCTTACAGGCATTATCGTAAGCAGTTTTAGCATATGCAACATCAACATGAAGGTTATAAGCGGCACTATACAGCTTGTCCTTCATATTTTTATATTCCTCGGCTGTTGCAAGTTCGTCCTGATTATAAAGATTGTATGCATCATTATATGTATCACCTGCAACACAGTTATAGATTCTCGCTTCACCAATGTTTGTGTTGAGAATTTTAAATGCGTCAAGGAGCCAGCCAAGTTTCTCACGCTCTATCTCAGTTTCGGACTTTTCATTTTCAGCAGCAAATGTTGTTAAAATGAAAGATGAAACCGCCAAAATTCCAACGAGTATGATTGATAATAATTTTTTCATTGTTTATCCCCCTATATCATCTTCTGTATCAATGTGCTGTACCATCCAAATTTACATCATAGTTTTTAGAACTGTTATCATTGTACCATATACAGTAATTATAATCAATACTATTTCAATCTTCGGCTATAAAATATCCCTTTACTTTTCTGTAAAATATAAACAAAAAAGCACCACATAATGTGGTGCTGAAAGTTCAAATGAACCACCGATTACTCGGTGTATATAAAAGGGTAAACACCCTGAAAACTGAATAAAGGAAAGAAGATTAAGAAGAAAGATTAGTTAAATACATATTGGAATGACCAATCGGGTTAAAGTATATACTACACAGCTGACCAAAGAAA
>ERZ791931.48-NODE-48-length-147717-cov-18.423575_pt1 | contig 147717 bp, 102 predicted proteins | sample MGYA00510127_ERZ791931 | MGnify/ENA primary metagenome ERZ791931 (study PRJEB30046, sample SAMN00792067) | human gut metagenome | study: EMG produced TPA metagenomics assembly of the A metagenome-wide association study of gut microbiota in type 2... | reverse complement strand
CTACCGGGAGTAGCCCCGACGGTTGACAAAACTATAGGAACACCCAATGAGTGCTTTCACTTCTTTTAACAAAACGCCCGGCGGGCATTAACTGCTCGCCGGGCGTATTGGTTAGGAAACTCTGAAGTTGAGTGTCTCGGCTTCCTTAGGACAGATCCTCACCATTCGTTTCAATGACATGCTTGTACCAGTGAAAGCTCTTCTTTTTGGAACGCTTGAGGGTGCCGTTGCCGGCGTCGTCGCGGTCCACATAGATAAAGCCGTAGCGCTTGGACATCTCGCCCGTGCCGGCAGACACCAGGTCGATCGGGCCCCAGGTGGTGTAGCCCAGCAGGTCAACGCCGTCCTCGGTCACCGCATCGCGCATCGCGGCGATATGCTGGCGCAGGTAGTCGATACGGTAGTCGTCGTTGATGGAGCCATCCTCCTCGACAACGTCCTTGGCGCCCAGACCGTTCTCGACCACAAACAGCGGCTTCTGATAACGGTCGTACAGGTCGTTGAGGGTGATGCGGAAGCCCAGCGGATCGATGGCCCAGCCCCACTGGCTCTCCTGCAGGTAGGGGTTCTTGGCGCCGGCGAAGGCGTTGCCCTGGGTGCGCTCGACATCGGGGTTATCGGCACCGGCGGAGCAACGGGTGCTGTAATAGCTAAAGCTGATGAAGTCGACGGTGTTGGCGGCCAGGATCTCGCGGTCCTCATCCGTCATGCCCACATCGATGCCCAAACGCTCGAGCTTCTTGACGGCATAGGCCGGGTAGTAGCCGCGGCTCTGAACGTCGACGAAGAAATAGTTGCTCTGGTTGTCAATCTGCGCTTGGCGCACATCGCCCGGACGGCAGCTGTAGGGGTAGTAGCTACCTGCGGCAAGCATGCAACCGATCTTGACCTCAGGGTCGATCTCGTGAGCGATCTTGGTTGCCCAAGCGCTGGCGACGAGCTCGTTGTGGGCGGCCAGGTACTCGACGGCCTCCTTGTTCTCGCCCTCCTCAAAGACCAGACCGGCACCCATAAACGGCAGGTGCAAGATCATATTGATCTCGTTGAAGGTGAGCCAGTACTTCACCAGACCCTTGTAGCGGGTAAAGATCGTGGTCGCGAGGTTCTTGTAGAAGTCGATGAGCTTGCGGTTGCGCCAGCCGCCGTACTCCTTGATGAGGTGGATCGGGCAGTCGAAGTGCGTGATGGTCACGAGCGGCTCGATGCCGTGCGCCTGACACTCGCGGAACACATCCTCGTAGAAAGCCAGGCCGGCCTCGTTGGGCTCGGTCTCGTCACCGTTGGGGAAGATGCGGGTCCAAGCCAGGCTCATGCGGAAGGTCTTAAAGCCCATCTCGGCAAAGAGGGCGATGTCCTCCTTGTAGTGGTGATAGAAATCGATGCCGGTCTGCGCGGGGTAGTAATAGCCGTCCTCGAAGTCGAGCATCTTGCGCTGGCCGGAGACCACCGCATAGCGCTCGGGGCCGTGCGGTGCCACGTCCACGTTGGCCAGGCCGCGGCCATCCACGTCGTAAGCGCCCTCGCACTGGTTGGCAGCCGTCGCGCCGCCCCACAGGAAGTCTTTACGGAAAGCCATGCATCAATCCTTTCACACGCTGTTTGTCGTGGTTTCAGTATCCCCGTAAGCAGCGCGCTACTCAACGGCAACGACGCAGGCCGACACTTCTTTTCGCACACGGCGGCCCGGCAGCCGCCCCTGCCTGACACTTTCTGATACCGCCGCCCCAAACCACCACAAAGGGGACAGGCACCTTTGTGGTGGTTGGGGACGGTTTGTCTCGATCTGTAACAGGTAGGCAGCCAAAACCGGGCTTGGTGTTACAGATCGAGATTTTCGGGCAGCCCCCCGCAGTTTGTCTAAATCTGTAACAGGTAGAGACGATTTAGCCCGCTAGATGTTACAAATCGAGACGGAAGATGCTAGTCACAGGCGATGTCGAGGTTCTTGCCGACGAGGCCCACGTAGCCGCCCTCGGCAGCCTTGGGACTATCTGCGTGGCAGAGAACCCACTTGTCGGCCTTCCAGTAGCAGTAGCTGTCGCCGGCGGCGGGCATGTCGGCTGCACCCTCGGGGCGCGGACCATTGGTGCCGGCGGGCAGCGCAACCATCACCTGGAAGCCGCCGTCGTCGACCATGCAGGGCGTGTAGTGAAGCGTGGTGTTGAAGACTTCGACGACCGTACCCGCCGGCACGCGGAACGCCTTGACGCACGCGGTGTCGAGCTTGCCGTCCTCGATCTCCCAGCGATGCGCCACGAGCAGGATAAAGTCGCGGGCGCCCAGGTTAAACTCGCTGGCGCGGTGATACTCCAGGCAGTTGAGGCGTGTGTTGTGGCCGTTGCACCAGCCGAGCTGGAAGGGGCGGCCGCCAAACATGAGAAAGCCCAGTTTGTCGGCATCCTTGACGCCCTCGAGCTCCGGCGCACTTGCTACGTACTTGCTGCCCTCGGGAATGGGCGTGGCAGAGAGCGCCTCGAGCACGGGCGACGTGAGCTCGGACGGAACGTCATCCCAAACGTTGCCATAGGATTTGAACTCGGGATCGTTGACAGAATAGATGTGCATGTTCGCTCCTGTTCGTAAATGTGACTATACGAACATTCTAGAACAAACATGAGCGATTTTGAACGCTCGTCCCGACCACTCAACAAAAAGGCGCCCCCGCATAAGCGAAGGCGCCCAATGCGCGCGCTTTGGGCGATAAAGCCCTTACGCCTGCTGGTAGTGCAGGTGCTTCTCGTCGATATCGGCCAGATCGCGGTCGAGATAACGGCGCGCAAGCCAGTTTGCCATGGGGAGGTTCTGGTCCAGGTAGTTACCGCACTCCTCGGGAGCGGCACCGGGAACATCGCCCTCAAAGCCCGCGACAAACGCGAACAGCTCACGCACGAGCGGCAAGATCTCCTCGCTCGTCACCTCGCCAAATACGACGAGGTAAAAGCCCGTGCGGCAGCCCATGGGGCCAAAGTAGACAATGCGGCTCGACCACTCGGCATGATTGCGAAGGAACGTCGCACCCAGATGCTCGATGGTGTGGCACTCGGCCGTGTTCATGACCGGCTCCTTGTTGGGCGTGGTCAGGCGCAGGTCAAACGTGGTGACGGCGGCACCGGTCGCCGGATCGCGGTCGATGCGGCTCACGTACACGCCGGGCTCAAGCAGCAGATGGTCAACGGAAAAACTCGCGATGCGCTCCATGGCAGATCCTCTCGGTAGTCAATTTAGGACGGGACTCTTTTAGCTGGTTGGAATGGTCGCACCAATCATACCAGTCAAAAAAGCCCCGTCCCAAATGAGCTACCCGGGACGGGGCCCGAATGATTTTTTAATCCCCGTCCCAGAAAAATCATTCTAGGCAGTGTACGAGATGGTGGCGGCTACGGCGTGGCGCCAGCCGGTGATCTTTTTGGCGCGCTCGTCGGCGGTCATGGCAGGCTCCACGATGCCGCGGGCCCCATAGACGTCGACGACATCGCGCGTATACATGCCCAGCGCAATGCCGCAGGCCCAGGCCGCACCCAGGCCGCTCATCTCGTCGTTGCTCGCGATGCGGATAGGCGAGCCAACCAAGTCGCTCTCAAACTGCATCAGGTACGCATCGCGCGTGGGACCGCCGTCAACGCGAAGCTCGGCAAGTGCCGCGCCCGAATCCTCGACCATTGCGTCAATTACGTCAAAGATTTGATAGGCAATCGATTCGTCTGCAGCTTTTACGAACTCCGCGCGACCCGTGGTGCGCGTCATGCCAAAGACGCAGCCCTCGGCGTCACTCGCCCAGTGCGGCGCGCCCAAACCGGTAAACGCCGGCACAAAGTAGACGCGGCTCGCCGGATTGGCGGCGTAGCACAGGTCGGTAACTTCCTCGGGGTTATTGATGAGCTCCAGATCGTCGCGCAGCCACGTCTTGACGGCGCCGGCATAGCTCACGTTGCCCTCGAGCACGTACTCGGTCACGCCGTCCATGCGCCATGCGAGCGAGCTCGAAAGCCCGTGCGAGCTGGCAACGAACTCGTTGCCGACGTTCATCATGACCGAGCTGCCGGTGCCATAGGTCGCCTTGGCCATGCCGCGACTATGGCAGCCTTGGGCAAACAAGGCCGCGTGGCTGTCGCCGAGCACGCCGTGAATGGGCACGGGCGCCGGCAAAAAGCCGCCCAGATCCGTCGTGCCGAACAGGCCGTCGGAATCGGTCACCTGCGGCAGGCAGGCCACGTCGACGCCAAAGGCCTCGCACACCGGCTCGCTCCAGCAGCCACGGCGCAGGTCAAAGAGCTGCGTGCGGCTGGCGTTAGACCAGTCGCAGCGGAACTCCGCACCGCCCGTGAGCGTCCAGACCACCCAGGCATCGATGGTACCCAGGCACAGCTCGCCCGCCGCGGCAGCCTCGGCAGCAGCGGGAACGTTCGCGAGGATCCAGGCCATCTTGCCCGCCGGGTAGTAGGGCGAGAGCACCAGACCCGTCGTGTCACGCACCAGCTCGGCCACACCCTCGCGCGCGGCCAGCTTGTCGCACAGCTCGCGGGCGCGGGCGCACTGCCACACCACGGCATCGCACAGCGGCTCGTCCGTCGTGCGGTTCCAGGCAACGGTGGTCTCGCGCTGGTTGGAGATGCCGATGCCGGCGATGTCGGCCGGATCGACCCCGGTCTCCTCCACCACAGCGCGCGCCACGGCCAGCACATTGGCGGCAATCTCGGCCGGATCATGGCTCACCCAGCCGGCCTCGTTGACAATCTGGCGATGCGAGCGGTCGGCACGATGAATCAAATGGCCGCCCTCGTCCACCAGCAGCGCCTTGGTGCCCTGCGTGGACTGATCGATCCCGATGATGTATTTACTCATGTACTCTCCTGTCTCCCCCGTCGATTAAAAACTAAAGCCCGACGGACAAGGAGCGAGTGGCCGACCGGCTCATGAGAGCGCAGCCGGCCTGCTCAGAATTCAACCTAAAAGGATTGGTGCAAACCTGCCCCCTTTGCACCAAGTTGATGCAAAGTGACCTGTCCCCGATGCACCAATTACTCTGCGGGCAGGAACTCGGCGACCGTCTTGGCAATGCCTTCGCCGGTGAGGCCGTAGTGCGCAAAGACCTCGGGGCTCGTGCCGGTGATGACCGGCGCGTCGGGCAGGCTCAGGCACTTGACCGGACGCGGGCAATGCTCGCCCACCACCTGCGCGACCATAGAGCCCAGGCCGCCGAAGGGGCTGTGCTCCTCGACCGTCACGACGGCGCGCGTGGCACCGGCAGCCTCGATCACGGCCTCGGCGTCGAGCGGCTTGACGCAGTACATGTCGAGCACCGTTGCCGAAATGCCCTGCTCGGCCAGCAGGTCGGCGGCATCCACGGCGTGGCGGACCATCTCACCGGTGGCGACGAGCGTCACATCGTTGCCGCGGCGAACCCAGGTGGCACGGTCCATCTGGAACGGACACTCGTCCTCGGTATACACGTCCTCGACCGGGTTGCGCCCCACGCGGATGTAGGCCGGCTTGTTATCGTTGACCAGGGCGCGCACGAGTTCGGCGGTCTGGAAGCGGTCGCTCGGCAGATACACGCGCATGTTGGGAATCGCGCTCATGGCGGCGATATCCTGCGCAGAGTGGTGGCTCATACCTAAGGCGCCGTAGGACACGCCGCCCGAGATGCCGATGAGCTTAACATTGGTGTTGGAGTACGAGACGTCGACCTTGCACTGCTCATACGAGCGCGTGGTCACAAAGGACGCCGGCGAGGCGGCCCAGGCCTTCTTGCCGCACGAAGCCATGCCGGCGGCGATGCTCACCAGGTCCTGCTCGGCAATGCCGACCTCGACGGACTGCTGGGGATACCGATCGAAGAACGGCGTGAGCGACGCGGAGCCGCGGGAGTCGGAGCACAGGACGACGATGTCCTTATCGGTCTTCGCGGCCTCGAGCAGCGTGTCGCAGATAACCTTGCGATTGGCGATCTTGTTAGCCATTGATGGCCTCCTTATGGGCAGCGAAATCGGCGATGATCTGGGCATATTCCTCATCGTTGGGCAGGTGATGATGCCAGGAGGCCTTGTCCTCCATAACGGGCGAGCCATAGCCCTTCACCGTGTTGAGGATGATGACCGTGGGCTTACCCTTGGTCTCGGCGGCCAGCGTCAGCGCGGCGTCGATGGCCTGGACGTCGTTGCCCGGAATGGAGAGCACGTTCCAGCCGAAGGCGGCCCAGCGCTCCTCCTGCGAGTCCTGCTTCATGACGTCCTCGGTGCTGCCGCTGATCTGCAGGCGGTTGCGGTCCACGAGCGCGCACAGATTATCGAGCTGGTAGTTGCCGCCGCTCATGGCGCCCTCCCAGACCGAGCCCTCGGCAAGCTCGCCGTCGCCCATGATGGTGTAGACGCGGTAGTCGCGGCCGTCCATCTTGCCGGCAAGCGCCATGCCCACGGCCACGGGCAGGCCATGGCCCAGCGAACCGGAGTTCATCTCGATGCCCTTGAGCTTGTTGTTGGGGTGACCGATGTAGGGGCTGCCGAACTTGGAGAAGCGGGCCTTGACGTCGTCGAGGTCCAGATAGCCCTCGTGGCAGAGCACCGCGTAGTAGGCCTCCATGGCGTGGCCCTTAGAGAGCACGAAGCGGTCGCGACCGGGATCGTCGACGGTCTCGGGCGAAATGTTGAGGTGGTTGGCGTAGAGGGTCATGAGGGCGTCGATCACCGACATGTCGCCGCCGATGTGGCCGCCGGCGCCAGCCATGATGATATCGACGCAATCGCGGCGAAGGTCCCAACGCAGGGACTCAAGCTCTTCGATAGTTGCCATTTCTACTCTCCTCGCAGGTAGGCTTTGACGTCTTCTTCAATCGGGTCGTACAGGTCGGGGGCAATGCCGATGTACTTGCACGCCTCGTAGAGCACCGGCACCACGTTGGCGTGAATGGCGACGCAGTGGTGGATGTAGGGGCCCTCGACGATCTTGGCCTCGAGGCGCTTGAGATTGTCGACCTCGACCCACAGGTAGGTGCCCATGCCGGCCGGGCCGTCGATGCCGCGGGCGTTGCCCAGCAGCAGCGAGTACTCGCCGTTGTCGCCGTCAAAGCGGGCAAGGGTGAGGTCGCCGTGCTTGGCCTCGGCCGTCAGCGCGCCGGGGTGATCGAAGGCCAGCGGGTAGGTGAGCTTAGGCTTGACGGCCGCACAGCTGCAGGGCCAGGGGCCGCAGTGCTGCAGCAGCTCGCCGTTCTCGTTATCGGGATGGCGCACGGTCCAGTCGGCGAACATGCCGCGGTGACGGCCCAGGTCGGCCGCCTCGACCATCAGCGCGGTGATGGCGCCGTGGATATCGGTCTCGCACACGACGGGGATACCCATCTCGTTGAGGATGGCGTTGGCGGCGCAGGGCATAATGCCCAGCTCGTCCTGCAGGGCGTTCCAGCACTGGATGGCGCCGGCGTTGCAACCGTACTTCTCGACCAGGCGCTTCATGGCGATGGCGAGCCCTGCGACCGCGGGGACCTTGTCCTCGGGGATGCAGATCTCAAAGCTGTCGGTGATGTGGGCGAGCATGGCGTTCATGGCCTGCTCGTCGGCCTGGGCATCGCGCACGGCCTGGACAAGCTCGGTCATGGGGATGGGCGAAAGCTGGATATTGAACTTTTCGAGCAGCTCACCCTCGTTGCACATCGTGGACCAGAAGTCGAACGGACGGGTGGCCATCTGCAGAATGCGGGTGTGCTTGAAGGTCTTGACCACGTTGCACACAGCCAAGAAGTCCCAGACGCCGCGCTCGAACTCGGGGTCGGTCAGGCGGCAGTTGGTCATATAGGTGAAGGGAACCCGGAAGCGGCGCAGGACCTTGCCGGTGGCGAACAGGCCGCACTGGCTATCGCGCAGACGGGTGCCATCGGGCTCGGGGCGCTCGTCGCGCGGGCCCCACAGCAGCACGGGCAGGCCGAGCTCGCGGGCAAGGCGGGCGCAGACATACTCGGTGCCAAAGTTGGCGTGGCACAGCATGATGCCGTCGACGCCCTCGGCGCGGAACTTCTTGACGATAGGCTCGATATGGCTGTCATCGAACAGCAGGCCCTCGTCGTTGATGTCGTCGATATCCACGATGTCGACGCCGATCTCGCGCAGGCGATCAGCCGTCAGGCCGCGATACTTGATCGCGTCCGGCGCGCTAAAGATGCTGCGGCGCGTGGGCACAAAACCGAGCTTGATCTTATCCATGTACGTCCTCCCCTAGTCACATGTTCAGTAAACAGACGCGTGTTTCGTTTTGTTCTGTTTACTAAATGTTTTACTCTTCTGTTTAGAAGTTTAACGCGAAATACCCGTAGACGGTAGAGAAATCAGCCTAAACGGTATGTAAACAATCTGAACATACAAGGGGAACAAAAAGAGGGCCCCGAAGGACCCCCTCTTTGAACGACGTTATGCGTGCCGCCCCGCGCATCTTGGCACGGCGCGTGCGATGCCGCTTTCGCCTAGAGCTCGCGCACGCTCTGGCGCTCGACAAAATAGGTCGATACGGCTGTCTTGCAGGTGTAGCTCTTGGGATTGCGGATGTTGCCCACCAGACGGCGCACCGCGATCTCGCCCACCTCGTGCTTGGGAACGTGCACCGTGGTGAGCGGCGGGTTGGAGAAAGCGCCCAAAGATAGGTCGTCAAAGCCGATGATCGAAACATCCTCGGGCACGCGTATGCCGTGCTCGTTCAGGGCGCGCATAGCGCCCACGGCGAGCACGTCGTTCTCGGCAAAGAAGGCCGTCGGCAAGTCATCGCGCGAGACGCCGTCGAGCCACGCGCCCATGTCGCGATAAGCACCCTCGAGCGTGGTGCCCAGCGTGACGTGCCAGGTCGGGTTGGCCTCGAGGTCCGCATCCTCAAGCGCTTGGCGATAGCCGCGCTCACGATCTTTAAAGTTGCGAATGCGAAGGTCGCCTGCCAGGTAGCCGATTTGTCTGTGGCCCTTCTCGATAAGGTAGTCCACGGCACGCAGCACCGAATCGGTGTTAGCAATGACCACGGCATCGAAGTACTGGCGATCGCTCCAACCGTCGAGCACGATCAGGTGGGCGGCAGCGTTGGCGAACAGGGCGTAGTCTTCCTCGCCCAGCTCGGTGCCCATCAGCACGATAGCAGCAGACGGATCGGCGATCAGGCCCTCGACCTGCGGGCGCACGGCGTCCAGGTCGCTAAAGTCGAGTGTGACAAAGCTCGTGCTCATGCCGTGACGACGCGCCTGGCGCTCCACGCCCTCGATGACCGCGGGATGGAAGGTGCTCTCGTCCAGGATGGCGCCCGTCTTGCGCGCAAGTACAAACTGGATGCTCTCGAGCTGCGTCGACTGCTGATAGCCGAGCGACTGCGCACACTCCAGGATGACCTTGGCGGTCTCCTCGCTCACGCTGCGCTTGCGGTTGAGCGCGTTGGACACGGTTGCGGGCGAAAAACCGGTGATGCGGCTGATCTCGCGAACACTTGCTTTGGCCATTGGTCCCCCTAGCGGCGGCCGTGGTGGAGCATCGCGACTCGATGGCTCGGCAACTAAACGGCCGCAAATTCAAACTAAACATAATAGTAAATGTTTATGAGCTAGTTTAGCCTGTTGTCAAGCGAAGTGGCACGACTATTCCCCCAACGGGCGCATTTGCTCGGTAGCTAAAAAAGCCCCGTCCCAAATTGACTACATGGGGCGGGGTGCAGGAATCGTTTAACCTAGGACGCGGGCCATGCGCGCCTTAAACTCGGACAGGAAGCGCGGGGCGTCAACGGTCAGCGCCACAAGCGCGCTCTTGTCGGGATCGGACAGGCGGTGCTCGTCGCAGATGGTGCGGCCACGGTACTCGCCCAGCAGGTCGACACGCAGATTGCAGCCGAGCGCACCCACGAGCGTGGGGTCGATCGCCACGGCAACGGCCAGGGGATCGTGCAGTGCGCAACCACCCAGGTAGGGTGCGTTCATCTCGTACGAGCCAATGTAGTGCTCGACCATGCTCGCAAATGCGCAGCCCGCCATGGTGCCCGAGCCTGTCCAGCCGGCAACATCGCGGCGCGTGAGCACCACGCGATGCGTCACGTCCAGGCCCACCATGGTGAGCTTGCGGCCCGAGCGCAGCACGGCATCGGCGGCCTCGGGATCGCTTGCCATGTTGGCCTCGGCACCCGCGCTCACGTTACCGGGCACGGTCAGGGCGCCGCCCATCACCACCACGCGGCCGATAGACATCATCGCCGCCGCATCGCGCTCCAAGGCAAGTGCCAGGTTGGAGAGCGGGCCGGTCGCTACGTAGACCAGATCGGGCCCATAGGTGCGCGCGGCATCGATCAGATAATCGACCGCGGCATTGCCATCGGCCGAGGTCGCCCCCACTGGCTCGTAGGGAGACGCGGGCACGCTCGCGCCGCCGATGCCGTTCTTGCCGTGGATGAGCGTGGTGGACGCCGGTGGCGTATAGGGCTCGGTCGCCTGTAGGGGACGGTCGGCACCCAGATACACCGGCACCTCGGGACGACCCAACAGGTCGAGCACCGCCAGGCAGTTATGCGCCGACTGCTCGACGCGCACGTTGCCAAAGCACGTGGTGATGCCCACGAGCTCCACCTCGGGGCTCGCGATGGCATAGGCAAGCGCCATCGCATCGTCCACACCCATATCCAGATCAAGGATCAGCTTCTTGATTGCCATTGTTCTACTCCGCTTCTCCGTCTTGTACGTAATCGTCTAAACCAAACGCGCGCTCGACTTCGCCACGCGTGGGAATCGACTGCTGTGCACCCAAGCGCGACACCGTCACCGCCGAGGCACGGGCACCCGCGGCCATGCACTCAAAGAGCGGCAGGCCCTCCAGACGAGCCGCGGCAAGCGCACCGATAAACGTATCGCCCGCGGCCGTCGTATCGACCACCGTGCTCGAAAGCGCCGGCATGCGCAGCAGCTCGCCGTCGTCGCCGAGCGTAACCGACCCGGCACCGCCCAACGTGATGACCGCAGCTCCGGCACCCTTGGCGAGCAGGGCATTGAGCGCTGCGGCGCAGCTCGTATCATCCGCGGGCAAGATGCCCGTCAGCACCTGGCACTCGGTCTCGTTGGGACAGACCAGGTCGACCGCCGTCCAAGCCCCTGCCGGCACGTCACTTGCCGGCGCCGGGTTAAAGACCGTATAGAACCCCAGCTCGTGAGCGCAAACGAGTGCCTCGGCCGTCGCCGCCAGGTCGCATTCGCCCTGGGCGATAAAGACGCTTCCGGCAGCCGGGGCAATCTTGCTGGCGTCGCCGTCGAGTTCATCGGCCACCAGGCACCTCAGCGCGCAGGCAACGTCCTCGCCCGTAAGCGCATGGTTGGCGCCCGGCGACAGCACAATACGGTTGTCGCCACCAAAGCGAATGATGGTCGCCGTTCCCGTCTCCACGTCGTCGCGACGCGCCACAAAATCGCAGCTCACGCCAGCGTCTTGGAGCCCCGTCACGAGCGACGTGCCAAACGCGTCGCGACCGACCGCACCGATCATGCATGTGTGCGCGCCCATGCGCGCAGCCGCTACGGCCTGGTTGGCGCCTTTTCCGCCGGCGTTGGTGATAAACCCGCTGCCGCCGACGGTCTCGCCCGCACGCGGCATGCGCTCGCACGCCACCGAAAGGTCCATGTTCATGCTGCCGAACACCGCGACGATGCCGCAATCTGCCATGGAAACCTCCTCGTCCGCGGGCTCTGCACCCGCTGCCGGTCGTCGATCGTGCGCTCTCACGCCTCTATAACTTTAGTTCACTTTGATGTGGACGCGCGCTTGAGCTTGCGCCAGCAGCAAGCATTCACAGGAGCAGGCGGCTACAATAAAGGCGTGCTGATTATTCTCGTCATTTGGATGATGTTTTATGGAACAATTCCCGCGATCGAACTCGCGCAGCTCACGCCACTCGAGCGATCAACAGGCGCCGCACGAACGCTCGCGCGCCAGCCGCCAAACCTCCGAGCCGCGCCAAGCCGCAGACCCCCATCGCGCGTCTGCCAACAAGGGCGCCCACGCCAGCAGCGCCACAAAAGAGCAGGTGCCCGCGCGCCCCAAATCTCGGTATATCCCCGCCCTCGACGGTCTGCGCACGCTTGCCGTCGTCGCGGTGGTGCTCTATCACCTCAACCTCACCTGGGCGCAGGGCGGCTTGCTTGGAGTCACGATTTTCTTTGTGCTCTCGGGCTACCTGATCACGCGCCTGCTCATCAACGAAGTATCAAAGACCGGCCGCATCGACCTCAAGAGCTTCTGGATCCGCCGCATCCGTCGCCTGGTCCCCGCCGTGGTGACCGTTGTGGTTGTAACCTGTGCGCTGTGCACCGTCTTCAACCACGTGATGCTCACCAAGATGCGTCCCGACATTCTGCCGTCGCTGCTGTTCTTTAACAACTGGTGGCAGATTATGCAGGACGTTTCGTACTTCAACGCCCTGGGCGACCCCTCGCCGCTTACGCACTTTTGGTCGCTCGCCATCGAGGAACAATTCTACCTGGTTTGGCCACCGCTGCTGTTTGCCATGGTGTCCATGCATGTGAGCAAACCCAACACGCGCCGTGTGGTCCTGGGACTCGCAGCGGTATCCGCCCTTGCCATGATGGTGCTCTACAACCCTGCCGCCGACCCCAGCCGCGTGTACTACGGCACCGACACCCGCGTCTTCTCGCTGCTGCTGGGCGCCTGGATGGCCTTTATCCCCAATCGCGACCTGGCGCCGGTGCGTCTCGCTCATCGTTTGGGGCTCAATCGCCTGGCTGGCGCCGCCAAGCACGGCAAGAACGCCGAGGGCAAGCCTGGCGAGAAGGCCGACAACGCAGCCGAGACCGTCCCGGCACAGCCGAGCGCCCTCGTGCGCTTTTGGTCCTCGCCCGCATCCATCGATGTGTTGGGCGTCGTGGGTCTGGTTGGCCTTGCCGCCATGGTCGCGCTCACCAACGGCTACACCGCGTTCCAGTATCGCGGCGGCACGCTGCTATGCTCCATCCTCACGCTCATGGTCATCGCGGCCTGCGTGCAGCCCCAGGGAATGGTTGCCCGCGCACTGTCCGCCGAGCCGCTCGTGTGGGTTGGCAAGCGCTCGTACAGCATCTACCTGTGGCACTATCCGCTACTGTTGCTCATGAACCCGGTCGCCAACATCAACGATACGCCGTGGTGGCAGTACATTTTGCAGGTGTTGTTGGTGGTCGCCGTAGCCGAATGTTCATATCGCTTTATCGAGACGCCGTTTAGAAAGGGCGCCTTTGGGCGCACCGTATCCGAGTTCCGCGACGGCACCACCGCGCCCGCCAACTGGGTGCGCGCGCACGTCCCTGTCTGCGCAGCCTGCGCTGTCGTGTTGGTCGTTGCACTGGGCGGCCTGATCTTTGTGCCCGAGACGTCTGCGCTGAGCGGTGAGGGCGCCGAAGTCCTCAACAAGGAAGCCAAAAACACCGCGCCCACAGACCAACAGGCGGCCGACGACACCGACAAGGACAACGACGGCTTCCCCGATGGCTCCTACGATTTGCTTATGATCGGTGACTCCGTGTCGCTGCGCGCCGTTGATTCCTTTGACGGCGTGTTCCCGCACAGCCATATCGATGCCGAAAAGGGCCGCCAGTTTGATGCGGGCCGCGCGACATTTGAGGGCTATCTCCAACAGAACCTTGCCGGCAAGATCGTGGTCTTTGCACTGGGCACCAACGGCTTGGTAACCGACGACCAGATCGACGCCATCATGACCGATGCAGGAGATAAGCGTATTGTGGTGTTTGTGAACACGCGCAGCCCGCAGCCGTGGGTTGGCTCTACCAACCAGGCCATCGCCAACGCTGCTACGCGCTACAAGAACGTGCGCGTTATCGACTGGTACGGATACAGTGCCAATCGCAACGACCTGTTCGATGGCGATGGCACGCACCTGTCGACCACTGGCGTGACTGAGTACCTCAACTTGATCCACGATGCAGTCAAGAAGGACCTGCCCGTGCATCCCGAGGATCACGTCAACGATCCGCAGCCGGCGGCCGTCAAGTCTGCCACCGACGCGCTCGTCAATGCGCTCGCTCTCAAGCCGCACAAGCTGGGCACCGACAAGTAACCTGCAGCGCAAACTTCCCACATCCGGAGGGGGTGCCCGCCACGGCAGGCACCCCCTCCGACAGTTAGGGACGTTCCTTATGTGCCGGCACCCAGGGACACTCCTGACACAGCCGAGGAACGCCCTCCTTGCGACCAAATTCTGGGCGCCTCGCCACCCCGAACGTTGTTTCCAAGCCCACACCCGCAGCAAACAACCCAAAATCACTCTTTTCGAGCCGGCTCCAAGGGGTCGTGGACAAAAAGGGGCAAATATGAGTACTGTTACCATTTTAGTAGCAGGCAAAACCACCCAAAATGACGTCCGAGCGACCCCTACAACCCCCTAAAGCAGCCAACCTGACTGGTTTAAGACATATTGGAGCCAATTTTAATGAACATACTATCGGCTATGTCCATTATCTTCTTGGATGTAAATGCTATTCACTTAGCAACAGTACTCATATTTGGCATTTTTTGTCCACTGCCATATAACTAATGCCCTATAGCGGGCAAAAAACAGGCCGCAGTCCATCGCTGCGGCCTGTTCGGAAGCAAAAGTGGGCGCTAAGCGCTGTAACCCATCGCCTGCAGGACAAACATGACGACCGTGAGCACCGTAATCACGGCGATAGTCGCCCACGTGAGCACGTTCCACACGCGGCCGTTGCGGTTGGCGCCCATAATGTGACGGTCGGCGGCGATAACCACTTGGAACACCAGAACCACGGGCAGTAGCACGCCATTGATGACCTGCGAGGTCATCATAATCTGGAACAGATCGACGCCGGGCATAAGCACCAGCACGGCAGAGATACCGATGATGGCCGTAATGATGCCGCGATAGACCGGGGCCTCGTCCCAGCTGCGATCGGCACCGCGCTCCCAGCCAAATGCCTCGCAGATAGCGCTCGACGTAACGCCCGGCAGCACGCAGGCAGCCAAGAAACTCGCCGCGACCAGGCCCGAGGCAAACAGTACCGTAGACCACTGACCCGCAATAGGCTCCAGCGCGCGGGCAGCATCGGCAGCATCGCTAATCTGAATACCCGCCGGGAACAGCACCGTACCGGTCGTAATGATAATAAAGCCGGCAATGACATCAGCGGCAAGCGAGCCGCTCACGGTATCGATGCGCTGCAGCACGATATCGTCCTCGCCCGCGTTCTTATCGACCACGTTGTTCTGCGCCAAGAAAATCATCCACGGCGCGATAGTGGTACCGATCGTTGCGACCACGAGCGACACGTAGCTGGGGTCATTTTGAATGTTGGGCACGACCAGGTCGACCGCGACCTCACCCCAGTTGGGGCCAGCCATAAACGCGGCGACGATATAGGTCACGAACACGCAGCTCACCAGCAGCAGAATCTTCTCGATGCGCTGGAAACTACCCGACATGGTAAGCATCCACACCAGCAGCGCCACCAACGGCACCGAGATGCTCGCCGGCACGCCAAAGAGAGCAAGGCCGCTGGCGATGCCCGCAAACTCCGAAATGGTCACAGCCGTGTTGGCGATCAACAGCGCCGCCATGGCCAACACGCTCTTGCGCACGCCAAAGCGCTCGCGAATGAGCGATGCCAGGCCCTTGCCCGTGACGCAGCCGCAGCGCGCCGCGGTCTCCTGCGTCACGATGAGCAGCACAGTCATGACGGGAAGCATCCAGAGCATCTTGTAGCCATAGCTGGCGCCCGCGCTGGAATACGTTGCAATGCCGCCGGCGTCATTGCCCGAAAGCGCCGCCAGCAGACCGGGGCCCATAGCGCCAAAGATGGCCGCGATGGTCAGCTTTTGCTTGGTGCCCGACTTTTGCTTGGTATTTTGCACGCGACCACCTAACCCATGACTGACATGGCGAGCAGCACCGCGGCGATGCAATACGCCACACACGAGATCATGACGGCAATGACGTTCATGGCGGTGCCCGACGTGTTGAGGTCATGCTCGTCACGCCAGAACAGCACCATCAGGTAAATCACGGCGCTCATGTTGCCAACCAGGCAAATGATGGCAGCGATATTAAAGCACCCGGTAAAGAGTTGCTCCTCAAACATGGACGCATCGGGGAACGCGGCGGTACGCACCAATTGCGCGCACAGATAGGTCACGAGCGACAGGATCAGGCCCATACCGGTGCTCTGGAAGAAGAATCCCAGGTAGGGCTTGGGCTCGTCGTCGTGACCGTCATACTCCAGGAAGTAGTTCTTGACGAACGACACCATGCGCGAGGCCGCCAGCAGCACGAGCGGCATGGCGCACATGGGAAACACCACCAGATGCGCGGAGCCGAGCGCCGTTCCCAGCACGGTCGCCATGATGCACGACGCGATGCCCCATACAACAACCCAGTACTGGCGATGCACGAACCAGCTGAGCACGTTCGTCGAGTCGTCGGACGCGCTGTCACCCGAGCCGACACCGGCGATCTGCAGGTCCTCCTGATGCTCCTCGGCGATAACGTCCATGGCGTCGTCGAAGGTCACGATACCAAGGATATGACGGTTCTCGTCGCAGACAGGGATGGCAACCAGGTCGTACTTGGTCATCTCGTCCGTCACGTCTTCCTGGTCCTCGTCGGGCGACACATAGACCAGGTCGCGATAGGCCAGCTGACCCAGCGTGGCGTCGCGGTCGGCTACGATCAGCGTGCGCAGCGAAAGCACGCCGGTCAGCATGCCGCTCGGATCCTCGGTATAGACGTAGTAGACGCTCTCGAAGTCCTCGTCGAGCTCGCGAATCGCCTCGATGGCGTCACCGACCGTTGCCGTGGCGGGCAGGGAGACAAACTCCGAGGTCATGATGCGGCCGGCGGTGTTGTCCTCATACCCCAGCAGGTTACGAATCGCCTTCTCCTCCTTGACGCCCATCAGGCGCAGGAGCTTCTCGGCCTTCTCGTAATCGAGCTCGTCGATCAGGTCGGCTGCATCGTCCGGGTCCATCATGGCCAGCATCGACGATGCGTCCGTGTCGGACAGGCCCTCGAGCATCTCGGTCATAAGCTCGTCGTCATCGAACTCCGAGATGGCCTCGGCGGCCTGGGCAGTATCGAGCTGCGCAAACACCTGCGCACGTAGGCGCGGGTCGAGCTGCTCGATAATGTCGGCGATGTCGGCAGGGTGCAGCTCGCCGAGCGTCTTGTGCGACACCGAGAGCTGGATATTCTTGGTCGAGCGGTCGAGCAGGTCCATGTAGGACCAGGCGATGATATCCTCGCTCAACGGCTTGCCCAGGTGCTTCATAAAGCCCTCGGCAACATGCTCGAGCGTGGGGCTGATCGCGCGCAGCAAGCCGCGGGCGCCAACCTCGGCACCCAGCAGACGCAGCTGATTTTCGCCCGACATGGAAAACTTGATGTCGTTTACGCGCACGACCTTCATGCCCTGCGTGTCGACAATCTGCTTGTTGAGCACGTCGCGGGCAAGCAAGAGTTCGGTCGGCTGCAGGTACGAAAAACGGATTTCGGTGGCCGACGCCTTAAGGTACACGCCCGTCTCGTCGATACGATCGACCCATTTGCGCCAACTGATCATAAACGGCGTCTTGCCGGGGCCGCGAAACGCGAGCGACGTCACGTGTGGAAAAACTTCGCCGGTTGCAATGCCAAAATCGTTGACCACGCCGAGCTTTTCGCCGTCGACGTCCAAGACCGGCAATTTGAGCATCTCACTCAGATAATTCAATGGTGCTCCCCATCAATATTCCTCCGGACGCGGCCGCACATGCGGCGTCCGGGGGCTTCTGGATATGTATACGCATGCGCGGGCGGCACGCCGCTCGACGCTTACACCCCGTGCATGCGCAAAAAGCACCTGCATGGGGTCATCGACTGTATGGTCGAGGTTTGGATTTCACCTGTAACCTTTCTCTTGACCCTCATTAACCGCAGTAACTATAGCATCAGCATCGCCCTGCGGCATCGAATTTATGCGCTGCACATTGCAGGCATACCAAACGCTGACGTATCCGTGACATAGCCATTGGGGACGTTCTTAAACGACTACCCAATGACTACTCTGTGGTGTCATCGTCCTCGGCAAGTTGGGGGAACACGGCGTCCTTGGGCATGGTGACCTTCGTCAGCGAGGTGAGCTTTTTGCTGAGCGATGTGTCCGTCTTGACCAGGTCGCTGAGCGTCACGATCTTGTAGCCGTCGGCGACAAGGCCGTCGATGATCTGCGGCAGCGCCTCGAGCGTCTGCTCGGCGCATTCGTCTCTATCGGTGAGCAGCACGATATTGCCCGGCGTCACCGAATCGAGCACCGTCGAGACCTGCTCGTCGGCACCGTTGAGCAGCCAGTCGCCCGAGTCAATATTCCACGAGACCACGGCGGAGACCAGGTCCATAGCATCGATCCAGTTTTGCTCGTCAAAGGCAGCGTAGGGAGCACGCAGCAGCATCGTCTTCACGCCGGTCGCCGACTTAATCGCATCGGTGCCTTTCGTGATCTGCTCGCGTACCGCCTCACGGTCCTGGCCCTTGAGCGAATCATCGCTGTAGCTGTTGGAGCCGATCTCGCACCCGGCATCGACAATCGCTTTGGCAGTAGCGGGCGAGGCTTCCGCGGCATCGCCCGAAAGGAAGAACGTCGCCGTGACGCCCTTTTCCTTGAGCACCTGCAAGATCTGCTTGGTCGCGCCGCTCGGACCCTCGTCAAATGTCAGGGCCACGTACTTTTCGTTGCCCTTGGGCGCTACGCTTGCGCACTCGACTACGCAGTCGGTGGCGGGCACGACCTCGCCGCGGTCCTGCGTCTTGCCCGACTGCTCGCCGACCCATACCTCGGAGCGGCCCTGAACACCCCAGGCTTTGACATACTCAATGGCACCCGTGCCCTCGACCTTAAGCTTTGGCTCGATAGTCGTGGCCTGGACCTCGTGCTTTTCGTACGCGTTGCGGCCGTCCTTGACCGTCACCTTCTCGCCGCCCTCAAGTTCGCGACTATCCCATTTGCCTTGCTTCACGCGCTTGCCGTCGACCTTCACCGACAGCTTTTCGCCGCCATGGCGCTTAAGCACGCTGTCGTCGACGGCCAGCAGATCACCGGCGTCGTACGTTTCGGTCAGGCTTTGATCGTCGATAAGATTCTGCAACGTAGAGCCCACGCGCACCGCGGTCTTTTGCCCGTTGAGTTCCACGTCCACGCTGCGGTTGACGTAGCCCACGACGGCAGCGATAAACAGCACGAGCGCGCAACCCACGGCGATAAGCGCATAGGGCAGACGGGACGGTCGGCGCGGCGAGCGCCCGTTGCCGATGCGCGCGCTGCGATCGCTAAACCCACGGCTATGGTTGAGGTACATCGCGCCGGGCTTACGGCGACGTCGACGCTGACCGCTGGGCAGCTGCCCCAGGTCGCGGCGCGCCGTCGGACGCGCACCCGAGCGCCCGTTTAAGTTAGATCCGTTTTGGCGCATGTGCCCTCCCCCATAAACACAGCGAGCCGGAGCAACATGTCTCCGGCTCGCCTCCCATCATTTGGTACGTCTCTATTTGCTAGCTTTTGACGAGCCCCCGCTCGCCTTTTGATATTCGTCCTTAAAGGCCTTGAACATACCGCGCGTCTTGCCGAGCTGCTTGCCCAGTGCACGACTGCCCTTGTCCACGGCGACCGATCCCTTGTCATCGAGCACCTTGGCGCCCTTCTTGACCTTATCGCCTACCACGACACTGGCCTCGGCAGCCTTGGCGGCCGCGCCGCCCGAATACCCGAGCGCCTTGACCTCGTCCGAGACAATCATCGCACCGTTCTCGTAGCCGCGCAGCATCGTCGGCGGCACCTGCGTGTCGCCCACCAGCACGCTCGAAGCGGCACCGGCGGTCACGTAGAACATCTGCACAATACCCGAGCGCGGCTTGAACTCAACGTCCGAGCAGTAGCCCACGACATCGCCCGATTCCGTGCGCACGTCCATGCCGACCCAGATGATGCAATCGTCCAGGTTGATATCGAGGCGCTTGGCTGCGGCGGCATCATAGGTGCCCTTGACGTCGTCGACCGCGACAGCACCCTCATAGACGCCGATGGCATCGAGCGCCACAAAGCGGTCGGGACGCTCGATCATACCCGCGATATCGGACTGGCGGACCATAAAGCCCACCACGCGCGTGCCGCCCGGGGTAAAGACGGGAAAGTGAATCTTGCCGAGCTTTTTAGGGCTGCGCGGCGTGCCGTCCTTTTTGGTGCGCTTGTCTTCGGCAGGTTTGCGGTAAACCTTGACGCCGACAAAATCCCCTGCGCGCATTATGCCTCGGTCGAGGGCTCCGTGGCCTCGGTGCCGGCCTCGGTGACGTTCTCGACCACGACGTCGGCAGCGGGCGTCACGTTGCCGCCCGAGATGGCATCGTTGAGCTGCTCGCGAAGCTGGTCCATGCGCTCGCGGGCCAGGTCGACCTTGGCGCGCAGGTCGTCGGTCTTGGCGTCGACCATCGGACCAAAGTCGTTGACCGCGGCACGAGCCTCCTCGGCACTGTGCTCGTAGGTGTCACGCATGTTGTCCCAGGCATCGTTGGCGATATCGGCGGCCATGGCGCGGGTCTCGGCACCCGAGCGCGGGGCCAGAGCAACGCCGATGATAGCGCCGGCGGCAGCACCAAAGAGCGCACCGGAGACAAAGCTGAAAGTCTTTCCCATGATCATTCCTCTCCTGCGGGCACCTCGATGCCCACCGTTTGAATGCTGTCCATTATACCCGCAGCGCAACACTTGCCGTCGCGCTCATCTGCGTACGGTAAAAGCGCAGGTACATGATGGTGATAAGCGAGTGAGCCTACTCCTGAGGCGCAACCGGCATGGCCACCGTGGCGGCCGGGTCTTCGCCGGCGCCATCGACGAGCGGCAGGCTGCCCTCGTGCGCCGAGCCGGACGGAGCCGTTGCCGCACCGCCAAAGACGGCCGCGGGGGCCTCGTGGTTCTCGACGACCGCGCCCTCGGTATCGATTGGCATCTGCGGCTCGTCGTCAAAGCTCGGGACGCCTTGGGGCTCCGCAGACTCGGGCTCAGCAGGCGCCTCGGCAACGGGCTCAGCGTCGGCCTCGGCAGGAGCGTCGTGCTCGGGCGCATCCTCAGCCACGTCCTCGCCGTTCGCAGCGGCAACGGCCTCGTGCGGGTCCTTGCCCTCGGCCTCGGCGCGCATACCCAGCACCAGGTTGCGCAAGCCCGCAACCGTACCGTCCACATCGGGAGTGGGCTGGTCGGCGTGCAGGTACGCCCAGTCCATCATAAAGGTGGCCGAAGACAGCGCGCCGATGGCCAGCGCATCATCGGGGCACGAAAGCTCAATCTCAAAGACACGCTCGTCATGCTCGCTCACGCGCGTGCGACCGCACGAGATGCTGCCGGCAAGACCGGTCTCGTTCATGAGCTCGACCGTCACGTGCTCCAGCAGATGGCAAAGCTCGGTCTGGCCCATGCAATCCTGGAATTCGCGGCCGGAGTCGCCCAGGCACAGGTGCTTGGCAATCGCGGGCACCAGGTAGTACACGCGCGCCGTGGCCTCGATATCCTCCGAGGTCATGAGCGGCATGCCGGGGTTCACCAGCACGTGCGCGCAAATCTTGTCCTCGCTGACGGTGACCTTAAGGATGTTGAACAGGCCTGCCATAACTCTCCCCTACTCGTCCTTGCCCTACTCGTCGCCGTCGTGCGGATCCGCAGAGCCCGCACCCGACGCCGCCGGCTTCTCTGCCGGGGGCTCGGAATCCTTCTTATCGGTTTCGGCCGGAGCGATCACGCGAATAAGCGAGATGCGCTGGCCACGCATCGACTGCACCTTGAACTTGTACCCCGCGACCTCAAACACCTCTCCGATGTCGGGCACCGAGTCGCAAAGCTCCAAAATCCAGCCGGCGATGGTCTCATAATCATCGCTTTCCTCGAGCGGCCAACCAAGCTCAATCGCGTCATCGCACGAAAAACGCCCATCGACGAGCCACTCACGGCGCGAGAGGCGCGTGAGGTACTTGTTGTCGGGATCGAACTCGTCCTCGATCTCGCCGACGATCTCCTCGACGATGTCCTCGATGGTGATGATGCCGGCCGTGCCGCCGTACTCGTCCACGACGACCACAATCTGGTCGTGCGAAGTCTGCATCTCGGACAGCAGCGGCAGGATGTCCTTGGTGTCGGGCACAAAGGTGGCATCGCGCAAAAAGCCAGCGATGGGCTGGTCGCCCTTGCCGTCGAGCGCGGGCTGGATCAGGTCCTTGATGTGCGCGATGCCCGCGACGTTGTCGGGATCCTCGTGATAGACGGGGATGCGGCTGAAGCCGGTCTGGCGCATGGTGGACAACACGTCGGCGACCGTCTCGTCGTCCTCGCACATGGTGGTGTCCACGCGCGGCACCATGACCTCGCGGGCAACGGTGTCGCCCAGGTCAAAGATCTCGTGGATCATGCGCTTTTCCTCGTCGAGCAGGTCGTCCTGCTCCGAGACCATGTACTTGATTTCTTCCTCCGAGACGTTCTGGCGGTCATCGGCGCTCTTGATGCGCAGGATGCGGGCCAGGCCGTCGGAGCAGGCACCGGTCAGCCACACGAGCGGGCGGGCGATCTTTTGGAACACGGAGAGCGGTCCCACGACCTGTTTGGATACGCCCTCGGCGTTAGCAAGGCCGATGCGCTTGGGCACGAGCTCGCCGATCACGATGGACACAAAGGCGACCGCGACGGTGATGATGACCGGCGCCAGGCCGCGCGCGATGGCGGAAAGCGGCGCGATGCCAAAGCTCATGAGCCATGTGGCGAGCGGGTCGGACAGGCTCGTCGAGGCGACGGCGGACGAGGCGAAGCCCACGAGCGTGATGGCGACCTGAATGGTGGCGAGCAGCTGGTCGGAATCGGCGGCAAGCTGGACGGCGCGCTCGGCGCGCTTATCGCCCTCCTCGGCATCGTGTTCCAACACGGCGCGCTTAGCCGTGGTGAGAGCCATCTCGGACATGGAGAAGTAGCCGTTGATAAGCGTTAAAACGAGCGTGGTAATAAGGGAGATGGTTATGTCCATCGGGAGTTTCTCGAACCTCCAAGATTCGGGACGTTGGGTAGTAAGCGTAGGTGACGGATAGGGCAATTGCGCCGGTTGCCCGTGCGAGCGGGGCCGTGGGCGTGGTCGCTAGATTACGAAGAGGATCACCGCCATGAACTGGAAGATGCTGCCGGCGAGCACCCACAAGTGGAAAACACTGTGCAGATAGCGCACGTTTTTGGCGATATAGAACGGCACGCCCACGGTATAGCACACGCCGCCGACGGCGAGCAGGGCGAGTGCCACGGGGTTCAGCAGCGCCACGAGCTCGGGCAGCTTAAAGACGACGAGCCAGCCCATCAGCAGATAGACCAGACCGCTTACCCAATGCGGCTGACGTTCGCGCAAAAAGCACTCGAGGGCGATCCCGACGATGGCGATGGCCCACACGGCAAAGAACAGCGCAGGGCCGCCGTCGTTTGCGAGCGTGATGAGGCAAAACGGGGTATAGCTGCCGGCTATGAGCAGGTAGATGCAGCTGTGGTCGATGATGCGAAACACGCGCTTGGCGCGCGCGGGCTGAATCGCGTGGTAGAGCGTGGAGGCTAGGTATTCGAGGATGATACTGACACCATAGACAATCGCCGCGGCCATGTGGGCCGGGCCTCCGCCGCGCAGGGCAGCGAATACGATCAGGAGCACCAGGCCCGCGATACCCAGCAGGCAGCCGACACCATGGGTGACGGAGTTCATGATCTCCTCACCCACCGTGTAGTGTGGAACGGCCGCGGTCTTGGGTCGCGGCTTAGAACTGTCGCTCGAATCGGACATGCCGGTTACATCCTCCAATGTAAAGAGTTCTCAACACTATATCAAAGCGTCTGGGTACATGCGAAATTTGCACCATACGTGACCCTTTGTTTACCCATTCTTTGCCTGTTGACGCGTCAACGGCGAACATCCATAATGCGCTTGTTTTAAATGTTGATGTATTAACATGTTATAGGAGAATACCGCATGGCTCAAAACGCACATTCCCATCGAAAGCTCAAGATAGCCGGCATCGTTGCACTGGTGGTTGTCATTGCACTGCTCGGATTTGCCGGCAACTTTCTGTTTGACTTCGCGCTGAATCCCCGCGCGCCATACACCATGAAGATGATGCAGGACGGCAAGGACGACAAAGAAAGTGAGCAGCCGGATGCCGAGGGAACCGAGGCGCGGGCATGGTTTAAAGAGAACCGCGAGAGCAGCAGCCTCACCGCAGATGACGGAACCGAACTTGCCGCTTGGTATTTTGCCGCCCCAGAGAGCACGCACAATTACGCTATCTGCCTACACGGATACACCGATGAGCCCATCGGTATGGCCCGATACGCCAAACGATTCCATGACCGCGGCATGAACGTGCTCGCGCCTGCCGCCCGTGCCCACGAGCGCTCCGGCGGCGACTATATCGGCATGGGCTGGCCCGAGCGGCTCGATGTCGTCGCATGGATCGAGCGAATCGTTCAGGCTGACCCCGAGGCGCGCATCCTGGTCTTTGGCGAGTCGATGGGTGCGGCAACCGCCATGGACGTCGCGGGGGAATCTCTGCCCGCAAACGTGAAATGCATTATCGAGGACTGTGGTTATACGAGTGTTTGGGACGAGTTTTCTCTGCAGCTCAAGGATGTATTTGGGCTGCCCAGTTTTCCTTTGCTCGATGTGGCCAACCTGGTGTGCAACGTGCGCGCGGGCTACGACTTTCATAAGGCGAGCAGTGTGGAGCAACTCAAACACGCGACGGTTCCCATGCTGTTTATCCACGGCGACCAGGACACCTTTGTGCCGTACGACATGCTCGACCAAAACTACGACGCGTGCGCCAGCAAGGTCAAGCAAAAGCTCACCATCCATGGCGCCACCCACGCCAAGAGCGCGCAAGTTAACCCCGAGCTCTACTGGAACACGGTCGACGACTTCCTCGGAAAGAATTTTTAGGCAAAAAGCAACGTCCGGGGCTTTATCTGACCCCCTATTTTCGGAAGTATGCGGCGAAATCTGGAACTGCCGACCAGACCGCAGTTTTATCAACAATTTATCAGGGGTTTTGTTGCCAAAAAACGTCGTGTGCTCGGCGGTCTCGAAATTTGCCGCATACTTCCGAAAAGCCGCCCGTGGGCGCTGTGCTCACGGGCGGCTTTTGCTCGACTTGCGCCACAAAGGCGCTTGTTTTGTCCAATAGCTAGGCGCTATTTGACCTCGATGAGCTCGTACTTGCTCGTGCCCAGGCCGATCTTCTCGGCATGCGCGATGCACGCGCGCCAGTCGGTGTCGGGATGCGTGATGCAGAAGGGGTCGCGCGCCTGCTCGCCCTCCAAATGCTCGTGGTTATGCTCCATCTTGGCCGCGCTGTCGGTAAGCTCGGTGTTAGGCAGCGGCTCGGACGCCAGGACAGCGTCGGCACAGGCCTGGTCGATGGCGACCGGGTCGAAGCTCGCGAACATGCCGATATCGTTGACGATAGGCGCGTCATTCTCGGGATGGCAGTCGCAGTTGGGGCTGATGTCCATTGCGAGCGAAATATGGAAGCTGGGGCGATCCTGGACAACGGCCTTCGTATACTCGGCGATCTTGTAGTTGAGTACGTCGGCCGCGGCATCATAGTCGGGCTTGATGCAGTCCTGGTTGCACGCCGCAATGCAGCGTCCGCAGCCCACGCAGCGATCGTGGTCGATGGCAGCCACGTGAACCGTGCGGGTGCTGCCGTTGGCAAGCTCGCGCTCACGCGTACCGTCAAACGTGATGGCGCTGTGCGCGCAAATCTTCTCGCAGGCACGGCAACCCACGCAGTTGGTAGTATCGACGCTCGGCTTGCCGGCGGCATGCTGCTCCATCTTGCCGGCACGGCTGCCGCCGCCCATGCCCAGGTTCTTCATGGCGCCGCCAAAGCCCGCCTGCTCATGGCCCTTAAAGTGCGTAAGGCTGATCACAATGTCGGCATCCATGAGTGCCTGGCCGATCTTTGCCTCGCGCACATACTCACCACCCTCGACCGGGACGAGCGCCTCGTCGGTACCCTTGAGGCCGTCGGCGATGATGATCTGGCAACCCGTGGCATACGGGGTAAAGCCGTTCTGGTAGGCGGTGTCGATGTGCTCGAGCGCGTTTTTGCGACTGCCGACATAGAGCGTGTTGCAGTCGGTGAGGAAGGGCTTGCCGCCCAGCTCCTTCACGACATCCGCGACGGCGCGGGCGTAGTTGGGGCGCAAAAAGCTCAGATTGCCCAGCTCGCCAAAGTGAATCTTAATGGCGACGAACTTGTTCTCAAAGTCGATCTGCTCAATACCGGCGCGACGGATGAGGCGCTTGAGTTTGTCGAGCTGGCTCTCGCGAGCATGCGTGCGCAGGTTGGTGAAGTACACCTTTGCTGGTGCTGCGGGTGCAGTTGCGGTCATAGATATATCCCCTCGGTCTATATGGCGTTACAGACATAAGAGGATGGTACCCGTTGAAGTAGGGTCGAAGTCAAGCGCAACACCGAGTCGTTAGGCACTCATTGGGGACAGACTTAAATGACTGAAACCACTCATTGGGGACGGACTTAAATGAGTGCCTCCCTTCCGGCAGTTGGGGACAGTCCTTGCCAGCCCGGCCGGCGAGCCGGCGAATCGGCAAAGACTGTCCCCAATGGCTAGTCGTTTAAGAACGTCCCCGATGACTACTCTTGGACTTTGAGGGCCTCGGCCAGGCTGACGCGCTTGATAGAGCGCGTGTGTAGCAACGCCACGACCAGGTAGGTCGCAAAGCCAATGCCGACGCATGCCGCCATGGACCAGGTCGGCACGTAAATCTCGATATTGCCGTTATAGGCGAGCAGCATAGAGCGGAAGATGGCCGTGAGCGAGCCGATGATCACCGGCAGGCTCAGCACGAGCGACGCCGCCACGCACAGCGTGATCGAGCGGATGTACAGATGCGAGATCTCGCTATCTCGATAGCCAAAGACTTTCATATAGCTGATCGAACGGGCGCTGTGGTCGATCACGGCCTTGGTCAGCAGGTACATAAACAGCAGGAAGATAAACACCGCGAGCCCGACCATCATGCCGATCATTTTGCTCATCATGCCGATGAACTGGTCGCCCACGGCGCGCATGTCGTCGGGCGTGGTGTCGCCGGCAAAGTAGCGCGCGTCGAGGTCGAGCTTCTCGTCGCTCACATAGCCGTTAAAGTAGGCGGCATCGTTGTCGAACAGCTCGTTAAAGTCATCGATACTCATATAGATATTCATGTCCGACTTGGAGCCCCAGGCATAGTCCTTGCCCGCGTACTCAAGGGAATAATGCTCGCCCTCGTACTTATCGCTGAGTGTGACCTTCTGGCCCTCGCTCCAGCCAAACTTATCGAGCAGGCCGCCGCCAAAGACGACGTGTCCGTCGCCGATGTTGAGACCCTTCCAGTAGCGCGAGCTTGCCGAGATGCCGTAGACAGAAATTGTCTCCTCGCCGTTTCCGTCGCCGCGATCGTACTGCAGCTGGTAGACAGCGTATTTCTCGGCCTGTGCAATCTTGGTCGCACCGTTGTCGGTCGTGTTAACCGGGTGAATGTCATCGTTGTCGGTGTCGATCTTAGAGGCCTTGTCGATCAGGTCGATAGCCTCGTCGCGGTTGCAGCCGAGGGCATCGGCAAGATCGTCAAGGCGCGCGTAGAGCGCATCCTTCTTGTCCTGGACCTTGGCAAGCGCATCCTGCGCCGCGGCCAAGCTCTCGGCAGACGGAGATGCAGTCGCGGCATCGGTCGCCGCCTGCGCCGCATCGGCCGCGTCGTCAAGCTCGTCATCGGCATCCTGGGCGGCGGAAAGCAGCGCGCCGTCAACCGACTGCAAGCGCTCGAGTGCCGACCACTGCTCGCGCTCCTCGGCAGTGCCCTCGAGCTCCAGCGGAGCCTTAAGCGTGTACTGGTGCTCGGCGACCAGGCTCGTCTCGAGGTTGTCCGCGTAGTGCGTCATCGTGGGCAGAATCGCCAGGCCAAAGAGCAGCAGCAGCGAGGCAAACGCAATGCCCACGAAGAGCGTGGCGAAGTTGCCCAGGTTGCGCAGGAAGACGCGCAGGCGGAAGCGCGAGACAAAGCCCATGCGCTCCGGCAGCCGCAGACCGCGCTTGGTGCCCGATTTGCCGCTCGCCTCGTGACGAAGGAACTGCAACGGCGTCTTGCCCATCTTGCGAAGCAGGCCCACCAGCGTGATGAGAATGAGCGCGGCGGCGGGAACCACGGCACACTTCACGAAGATCTCCCAGCTCCAGTACACCTGGAAGGGCGGCAGGCTGTACGAGCCGTAGTAGAGACCGCGCATGGGCTCGGTAAAGAACGCAACGCCGAGTGCGGTGCCCAAAAGCGCCGCGACCACGCCCACGATGGCGGGAAGTGCCAGGTAGTGCAGCACGATCTCGCGGCGGCGATAGCCGCTGGCGAGCAGCGTGCCGATAATGGCGCTCTCCTCCTCGATGGTGGCGTCGGTGAGCACCACAAAGACAAACGCCATGATCACGATGATGATGTCGAGCAACGTCATCCACATCATGGAGTCGCCGTCCACGTCGTCGCGCGCATAGCCAATGCCCTGGTTGGAATCGGCATCGATCAGATCGTCCACGCGCGCATCGGCATCGGTCAGCGCCTCGACCATATCCTGCTCCGCATCGATGCGGTCCGCGGTGGGGAGGTCGCGATCGGTAAAGGTAAAGGAGTAGGTGTAGGCAGGCGCGCCGCCGGCGTCCTCAAGCGCGGCAAAGCCGGCGTCGGTGACCTCGGCCACGCCGTACGTGATGGTGTTCACCGTAAAGTCCGAATTGTCGAGGAACAACGCCTGGCTATCGGGCTGGGTCATGATGCCGCAGATGGTGTAGGTGCGGCCCTCAAGCTCGACCTTATCGCCCACGGCGAGGTCGTTGTTGGTGGCGAAGACACGGTCGATTGCCACTTCATCGTCCGTCTTGGGCTGCCTGCCTTCGCAGTAGGACGCAATGTCAACCTTGGTGCGATGCGCGTAGGTGCGCAGGGTGCGCTTGGTGCCGTCGTCGCCAGCCGCCTTTTTGATGATGACGTCGATAGAGAAGTTCTTGTAGAACGTAACGCCGCCGACGTCGCCGGCTGCATCCTCGGCGGCCTTGAGCTGGTCTTTGGTAGCCTCGAAGGAGGTGGTCACGCGGCCGTCCTCGATCGTGTACTCGTCGCGCATGTCGTCGATGAGGCAGCCGATGGAATGCGCCGCGAGCAAAAAGCCCGAGGTAAGGGCGATGCTTCCGCACATAAGCAAAAAGATGCCCAGGTACTTGCCGATATTGCGGCGCAGCTCGCGCGGGAGACGTTTTGCGAGAGGTGTCATGGCGCCGCCTACCAATCGAGCTCGGCGGCCGCGACGGGTGACTCATTGAGCTCATCCTCGACGATGCGCCCGTCGCGCAGGCGCAGCACGCGATTTGCCATGCGCGCGATGGCGGCATTGTGGGTGACAATGATGATGGTGCAGTCGTAGGTGCGGTTGACATCCTCCATGAGCTGCAAGATTTCCTTGGACGTCTTGTAGTCAAGCGCGCCCGTGGGCTCGTCGCACAGCAGCAGGCCTGGGTTTTTGACGAGTGCACGGCCGATGGCGCAGCGCTGCTGCTGGCCGCCCGAGACCTGGCGTGGGAACTTGTTGCGGTGCTCGTAGAGGCCCAGCGAACGCAGCAGGTCGTCGACATTGAGCGGGTTTTTGGACAGGTGCGCCGTGACCTCGATGTTTTCCTTGATGGTAAGGTCGGGCACCAGGTTGTAGAACTGGAAGACAAAGCCCAGCTCGCGGCGGCGGTACTCGCCCAGATCGGCAGGCTTGAGCGCGGTGAGGTCGCAGCCGTCCACCATGATGGAGCCGCCGTCGGCATCCTCCAGGCCGCCAATGAGGTTGAGAAAGGTCGACTTGCCCGAGCCCGAGGGTCCCAGCATGACGCAGATCTCGCCGCGGTTGATGGACGTGTCGATGCCGTCGAGCACCGTCAGGCGCGCATCACCGTCGCCATAGTGTTTCTTGAGCCCTTTGACCTGGACATAGGCTTGCTTTGTCGCCATGTTATCCCCCGTTGTTAGCCTTCTGCTACTTTTCTAGGGTAATAGTAAACCTGGGCGAACTATTTTTAAGCGACGTGCGCGACTTTTTTCCAACCTACTCATTGGGGACAGACTTAAATGAGTGAAATCGCTCATTTAAGTCTGTCCCCAATGAGTGCCGGCAGGAAAGGAGCGTCCCCAAGTGCCGACATATTGGGACAGTCCCTGCCAGCCCTGCCGGCGAATCGGCAAAGACTGTCCCCAATGACTAGGTGGCTAGGCGTGGGATTTGTTGTGCGCGAGGGCTAGGCCTACGGCGGCGATGGCCGCGGCAAAGAGCACCGTGACGCCCAGATCGCAGGCGATGTCGCCCAGCACGGTGGACGTCAGGTCCGCGGCGAGCGCCTTGCCGATCGCGTCGTTCACCCAATACGTCGGCACAAAGTGCGCCACCGTCTGCACGGCCGAGCCCATGAGCGACAGTGGCATCCAGGCGCCGCCCAAAAACGTCATGAGCATGCCGAGCAGGTTGCCCACACCGTTGAGCAGCTCCTCGCGCGCGCCCAGGCTCGACAGCGTAAAGCCAACGGCCAGCGGCGTGCACGCCAGGGCAAACGTTGCCGCCAGCGCCAGGCACACGCGACCCACGCCGACCTCGGCAACCGCGCTGGCAAAGCCCACGACGCCCATCATGCTCGACACGAGCCAGATGCAGACGGTGAGCACGGCGGCGGCCGCGAACACAGCGAGCGAACGCTGGCGCTCAGAGACCGGGCTGGCATCCATGCGGCGCACGCGCTCGGGCTCGTTCATGCCCGAGAACACCAGTCCCACCGACACGATGACCGACGAGATGATCGCGTACGCGCCAAAGTTGAAGTACGACTCGAGCGTGGTAGCAGCAGTCGAGTCGACCTTGACCTGCTCGATCTGGACCTCCGCGCGCTTTGCGGCCGCGTGCTCGGCGGCCCTTGCGACGTCGCCGTTGGAGGCAGCGGGCTCTAGTGCGGCCGCAGCGCCCGCGAGCGAGATCCACCGCGAGGCCTCGGCAGACGAAAGCGCCGCCGCCATGGTGCCGGCACCGTAGGTCACATCGAGCTTGGGCAGGGACTCCCCCGCGCGGGCGGCTGCAACAAGATCGTCCTCAAACCCCTCCGGGATAAAGAACACGCAGTCGGCGCTGCCTTTGGCGCTGTTGCTCTTGGAGAGCGCGTCAGCAAGGTCGTATGTGTCGTCGCCGACGCCCGTGACCAGGTCAAAGCGTGAGCCCAGGTGCTTGGTAAGCGCCCGCGAAAGGTCGCTATCGTCGCGGTCGACCACGATCACGTTGGTGTCGTAGGGCTTGTACTCGGTAAGCTGCGACGAGTTCCAGCTCACCGAAGCCGCGATGAATACGCCCATGAGCGAGATGAACACCGTATAGATGAGCAGGTAGAACGGGTGCGCCAGCGCCATGCGAAGCGCGGTCTTAAAGGTGCTCATAGCGGCTCCTTCCAAAGATCAGCGTAGCGGCGGCGACAAACACCAGGGCCATCAGGACGAGCGCGCCGGCGCGAACAGCGAAGGGCCCCAGGTCCTCAAAGAAATACAGGCGATTGAACATGTCGCAGATGAGCTTGACGGGGTTGAGCCAGCACTCGACCGGACAAGCGCGGGCGACGTCGTCGGCAAGCGCCATCGCCGGCTCGCCGTAGAGGCCGGCGAACAGGGCGCACGTGGTGGCAAAGCCCGTGAGGATGCCCGACTTGGATGCCTTGCCGCCCTTAACGGGAAGCGTGCCCACAAAAAGCCCCAGGCCCGTGGCGGCAAGCGCGGATGCAGCCCCGCCCAGCAGGCACAACCCCTCGCGCCCGCCAAAGTCGACGCCCACGACCAGGCGCACGTAGCCGATCGCAACCGCCATCGATGCAAAGGAAACCAGCCACGAGCCGACAAAAATGCCGGCCAGCGACGCCGTCTTGGAAAGACCGCCCACGCAGCGGCGCGCGCCGAGGCCGGACAGATTGGGCTGCAAATCGACGACGCTCAAGGCGGCAAACTCGGCAGACATCATCGCGACCAGGCCAAAAAGCGCGTAATAGTAGATGACCGTGCCATCGGGCGTGGCACGAGTCAGGCTCACGCGGCGGGTTCCGCCCTCGAGCGACAGGGCGCGCGCAACCGCCGCCGGATCGGCGAGCGCCGCCGGGTTGTCCTGGGCAATCTGGGACATGAGCTCGGCATTTTGCGTATACGAGCTTGCCACCGTTTCAAGGATGCTGCGGTCGGTAAGCACCGACGAGGCGCGCGAGCTGTCGTAACTCGATAGCAGCGTGAGCCTGGGCGTGCCCGCGGCATCAACCGTATAGATGCCCGCGACCTCGCCGGCCTTGAGCGCTTTGCGCGCGGCAGCCAAGTCTTCGTACTCGCTCACATCGAGCAGCTGGTCGTCGCCTGCCTTGGCAAGCGACGCTGCCACATCCTTAAAGGTCGAGGCATCCCAGGCCTCGTCCGCCACGACGGCAACCGGCACCGGGTCGACCGTGCCGTCGGAGCTGAGGTTCGCAAACATAAACATGAACATCGTGGAAAGCGCGATAGGAAAGAGAGCGCCCCAGACCCACGTGCTCGGCCGGCGCAGCAGCGTCTTGACCGTGGTGATGATGGTGTTGAACATGGCCGCCCCCTAGTCGCGCAGCTCGCGGCCGGTGATCTCGAGGAACACGTCGTTGAGGGTCGGCGGTTCGGAATAGATGCGGCCGAGCGGCACGTCATGCGAGCGCAGCGCATCGAGAATGTCCGTCAGGTTGTGCGGGCTCGCTTCGCACGAAAACGTGAGCTGTCCCGCCGTTGCCGAAAGGTCCAGAACGTGCGGCAGGCTTGCGACGGCACCGAGCGCCGCACTCGGAACCTCGCCGACCTCGATTACAATCTTCTCGCCCATCTGAATCATGCGCTTGAGCTCGTCGTTAGTGCCCTGCGCCAGCACGCGGCCGCCGTCCATGATCATAATGCGGCTGCAGATCTGCTCGACTTCCTCCATGTAATGGCTGGTATACACCACCGTGGCGCCCTCGTCGCGCAGGCGGCAGATGCCCTCCAGGATGGCGTTGCGGCTTTGCGGGTCGACCGCCACCGTGGGTTCGTCAAAAAAGATGAGCTCGGGCTTGTGCGCGATGCCGCAGGCAATGTTGAGACGACGCGTCAGGCCGCCCGAGAGCTTGCCGGGGCGGAACTTGGTAAAGTCGCCCAGGCCGACAAAGTCGATCGCCTCGTCCACCAGCGCGCGGCGGCGCTTGCGGTCGTTGACGTAGAGACTGCAGAAATAGTCGATGTTCTCGCGCACGGTGAGCTCGTCGAACACCGCCACCTGCTGCGGCACCACACCGATGCGGCGCTTGAGGTCGTAGCGGGCGGGCGTCATGCGCTCGCCGAACAGCTCGATGGTGCCCTTGTCGTAGGCGAGCAGCTGCAGGATGCAGTTGATGGACGTGGTCTTGCCCGAGCCGTTGGGGCCCAGCAGGCCAAAAATCTCGCCGGGGGCGATGTTCAGGTTAAAGTGGTCGAGCGCAATAAGATCGTCGTAGCGCTTGACGAGGTTTTCGACGTGGACGATGTCTGTCATGAGGCGGCCCTTCTGTTGGTCGTGGCCCGGTACGATTGCATCATCGCAGGAGCGGGCGGCGCGCACCAGTGAGCTTTGTCACGAGTGCGGGGCGGTCGCGTAGCCTGCTGACGCGACCGCCCCGCCGCGTGGGAGGAATGTCACGGTTGCTTTGAGTGGTGCCTCCCCCGTGCGCGGCATCGCGTACAATACCCGTATGAACAGGCTATTCGACAAATCGATCGTGCTGGCGTGCTGCATCGCAGCCGCCACGGGCCTTGCTGTGGATGCTCGCCTGGTCGCGGCGTTTTGCCTTGGCGTTGTCATCGCCGCACTGGCCGAGGTCGCGCAGGGAGAACGCGCCCGTCGCGCCAGCGAGGCCGGCAGCTACGCCTACGTCATCGCGGCTGTCTTCGTGCCGCCGTTTGTGCCGTTCGTACCTCTCGCCCTCTATGACATCGCGCGGCGCGTGCGCCGTGAACGCATCTGGCCCGCGCTGGCGATTGGCTCCGTGTTTGCCTGCGCACTTGCCACGGACCTTCGCTGCGGCGCGCTCACCACCCGAACGCTGTTGCTAACCGCCATCCTTTCGGTCGCCGCCACGTTGCTGTCGCTGCGCACCGCGCAGCTGGAGCGCGAACAGGAACGCATGCGTCGCACCCGCGACAAGCTGCAAGAGCGCGCCCTGGCACTCGAGGCACGCAACCGCGACCTCGCCGACCGCCAGGACTACGAAGTCGAGCTCGCGACGCTCGCCGAACGTGCCCGCATCGCGCGCGAAATCCACGATAACGTGGGCCACCAGCTCACGCGCGCTTCGCTTCAAACCGAAGCCCTGCGCGTGGTCCATGCCAACGAGCCCGGCGTTGCCGCCGATTTCGCCGACGTCAAATACACCGTTGACGAGGCGCTCCAGCTCGTGCGCGCCAGCGTCCACGCGCTCAACGACAATGCGACCAACCTCTCCGTGCAGCTCGAACGCATCGTTGAAGGCGCGCGCTCGGACAGCGGTCCGCAGATTGAGCTTGAGGTTTTGGCCGAGCATGCGCCCGCCAACGTCGCCAACTGCTTTGCGGCGGTGCTGCGCGAGGCGCTTTCCAACGCCATGCGCCACGCCCATGCCAAAACCATTACCGTGCGGTGCATGGAGCATCCGTCGTTTTACCAGCTCATCGTTACCGATGATGGCGTGGGCGGGGTCCAAGCAATCGGCCGTGGCGCCGCGGAGGGCATGGGGCTCGCCTCCATGCGCGAGCGCATCGAGGCGCTTGGCGGCACCTTCACCGCCGGTCCGCGCGCCGGCGCCGGCGGCTGGCGGGTGTTTGCCACCGTTCCCAAACAGCAAGGAGATGAGGACCGATGAGGCTCATCGTTGTCGACGACGACCGTTTGGTAGTCGATTCGCTCAAGATTATCCTGGGTGCCCAGCCGCAAATCGAGGTGGTGGGCACCGGCGCCAACGGCAACGACGCGGTGGCACTCTACGCCGAACTCGCACCCGATATCGCGCTGCTCGACATTCAGATGCCAGAGCGCGACGAACTTTCGGCGGCACGCGAGATCCTTGAGCGCGACCCTGCGGCGCGCGTGGTGTTTCTGACGACATTCTCGGATGACGAGTATATCGTGTCGGCGCTCAAGCTGGGCGCCCGCGGCTACCTGATCAAGACCGATGTCGCCGCCATTCCGCCAGCGTTGGCGCAGGTCATGGACGGCAAACGCGTGCTCGAGGGTAAGGCGATCGAAGATGTTGACTTTGACGGGATGGGCGACAAGACGGGCACGCCACACCGGCCCGCGGCCTTTGCCGGTCTGACCGACCGCGAGTTCGAAGTCGCCGAGCTCATCGCCTGCGGCCTCGACAACAAGGAGATTGCCGCCACGGCTTATATGGGAGAAGGCACGGTGCGCAACCACATCAGCTCAATCCTAGCCAAAATGGGGCTACGCAACCGCACCCAAATCGCCATCGCCTATCTGCGAGGGTAATTACCCAACGGCCGACCGCTCCGGCACAGCAAAATGGCTGTAACCGATTTAATGCCATTTCAAAACTATGCCGGATTACTACGATGAATCGCCCGCCTTCGACCACGGCAAATTGCGCGCTTACAAAACCGCAGGTAGAACGCTTGCATTATTTAGAAAAATGCAGTCATGGTCGGGAATGTCGAATTCGTCGTAGTAAACCGACATAGTTTTGTTCGGATAGTCCCGCACGGATACCATCCCAGGCCTCGCGGGACAAAAATGATCCGTTTTCTTCCGCCCGCGGAGATCGGCTGACAGCGCCCGCCACGAAATCGGTCCATCTACTACGTTTGACTCGATGCCCCCGACCATACCCGCTTTTCATGCAAAATCGCAGACGTTCTACCTGCAGTTTTGCTTTTGCATTTTTCGCCATGGTTGAGGGTAGCGGCTTAAACGTAGTAGATGGGCCCATTTCGTGGCAGGCGGGTCATTTTCGGGCTGGACGGGTCGCGTGGCGGCCCACCCGCGCGCTCACGCGCGGGGCCGGCGGGGCATTTTTGCCCCGCCGGCCCCTATTCCAGTTCTACCCCTGCGCTACTCCGGCTTGGTTTCTACTGTGGGAGTCTTGTCCGCTGCGACTGGGGTGCGGGCGGTGTCCATAGTCAGGCAGTGCTTGGGGCAGCTCTCGATGCACTCACCGCACACCACGCAGGCATACGGGTCGATCGACCACGTTCCACCCTTGCGATCGACTGCGAGCGCGCCCGCCGGACAGCGACGCGCACACATGCCGCAGCAGATGCACGCGTCCATGTCGTTGACGATATGCCCGCGCAAGCGCTCGGGTGCCGCGAGCTTCTCCTGCGGATAGCACACCGTTACCGGCTGCTTGACCATAGAGCCCAAGGCCGTCTTGGCAAATGTCAGCAAACTCATGCCGCGCCTACCTTTCCGTGCAGCTAATGCAGGGGTCGATGGTCAGGATAATCATGGGCACGTTGGCAAGGAGCACGCCCTGCAGCGCATGTGTCAGACCCGCCAGGTTCTGCGACGTCGGCGTGCGCACGCGGAAGCGGTCCAGGTTCTTGGTGCCGTTACCGCGCACATAGTAATACGCCTCGCCGCGCGGCTGCTCAATCACAACCTCGCCGCGTGCGCCGTCGGCCGGCGTAAGCTTGGTGCGCCCGCCGATCCCGTCGTGCGGAATCTTGCCCACAAGCTCCTTAATGATGTCCATGGCCTGCGTGACCTCGGCACAGCGCACCTGGCAGCGGGCATAGCAATCGCCATCGGTGGCGACAACCGGCTCAAACGCAGCCAGGTCCGCATAGGCACCGTCGCTAAACATGCGCACGTCGTAGTCCACGCCCGAGGCGCGCCCAAACGGGCCGACCATCGACAGATCCAGCGCGTCCTTCTTGCTGATCACGCCCACGCCATGCAGGCGCTCGCCACAGCTGACGTCGTCCAAAAACGTATGCACCAGGGCCTCGTAGTCGGGACGCATGGCATCGAGCGTCTGGACAATGCCAGCCAGCTCGGAGTCCTCAATGTCGTGCTTTAGGCCGCCGATCTCGTTAATCGAAAGGATCACGCGGCCACCGCACGTGCTCTCGAAGATCTTGAGAATCTGCTCGCGCAGGGTCCACGACCGATAGAACAGCGCCTCGAAGCCAAAGGCATCGGCGAGCAGGCCCAGCCACAGCAGGTGCGAGTGGATGCGCGAAAGCTCGTGCAAAATAGTGCGGATATACTGCACGCGGCCGGGCACCTCGATGTCGAGCATGCGCTCGCAGGCGCTGGCATAGCCGTAGCTGTGGCCCACGGCGCAAATGCCGCAGATGCGCTCGGCGATGTAGCCAAACTGGTGCATGTCGCGCTTTTCGGTGAGCTTCTCGAGTCCGCGGTGCACAAAGCCGATCTGCGGAATTGCCTCGATGACGCGGTCGTCCTCGATCACCAGGTCCAGATGAAGCGGCTCGGGCAGCACCGGGTGCTGCGGGCCAAACGGAATTACGGAGCGATGAGCCATGGACCTTACGCCTCCTTTTTCTGCTTGTCGCGGGCGGCCTTGGCGGCAAGCGCCGCACGGACCTTGGCCGCTTTCTCGGGATCCATGGCGGCGAGCTTTGCCTCCATCTCGGCGGCCTTGAGCGCGGCCTTCGCAGCGGCATCGTCATGCTGGGCATCGGAGCCGGCAGCAGCAGCGGGCTGAGCAGCGGCAGTGCCCGCAGCATCGCCGGCACCCGCGGCACCCTCCCCCGCAGCAGCCGCAGCCGCGGCGGCCTTCTCGGCCGCGGCCTTGCGCGCCTTGGCCTCGGCGGCCGCGCGGACTTTCATGGCCTTCTCGCGCGCAGCCTTCACCTCGGGCGTGATGACGCTCATGGGTTCGGCAGTCGAGACCTGGTAGAAAAAGCCCTTAAAGTCGATCTGCATGTCGGTGATGGCAAGACCAAACAGGTCGTGGGCCTCATTTTCAAACGGGAACACCGCGGGGTAATACGAGCTGATGGACGGAATCTCCTGGTACTGGTCGATGCCCTCGACCACCAGGTTCTCGATCGCATAGCTGCCGTCCTGCGCAATATGCTCCTGAGCAGCACGGACGTTGATAAACGTATAGACCAAGCGATACGAGCCGTCGTCGACGTTGCGCTCGGCATGCATTTGCACAAAGCGCGCGCCGACGCCCTTGAGCGCCTGGACATGCGACAGGAGCTTGTCGATCCCGACGGTGGTATAGATAGCCTTTTGCATTACTCGGCCTCCTTTGCAGCGGCGGGCGTCTCAGCAGGTGCGTCGCCAGCGGCGGGCGCAGCAGGCTTCCCGGCAGGCGCGTCACCGGCACCGTCAGTCCCGGCCCCCGCAGCCACAAACCCGTCCTCGCCCAGCTCAACGCCACCGTCCCAGGTAGCGGCACCGCCCACGGTGAGCGGATCGCCACCGGCGCGCAACACGGTCTCCTTCTGGTCCAGGATGCCGCACGCCTCCACGATGGCATCGATCACCGTCTCGGGGCGAATGGCGCACCCGGGCGCGTACACGTCCACGGGAATCGCGCGGTCCACGCCGCCGATCACGTTGTAGGCATCGCGGAATACGCCGCCCGAGCATGCGCAGATACCGCAGGCCACCACGCACTTGGGCTCGAGCATCTGGTTGTAAATCTGACGCACGACGGGCAGGTTCTGGGCATTGACCGACCCCGTCACCAAAAAGATATCCGCATGCTTGGGGTTGCCGGTGTTGACCACGCCAAAGCGCTCCGCATCGAACAGCGGCGTGAGCGAGGCCAGCACCTCGATATCGCATCCGTTGCAGCTCGAGCCGTCGTAATGAATAACCCACGGCGAGCGCGACATTTTATGATCCATGGATGCCGCCTCCTAAATAAACACGTCGACGAGGATGGGCATAAGGTTGAGCAGGCCAAACACCAGCGCCACGCCCCAGCCGAGCTTAAAGCAGCTGCGCCAGGTGCTGCGTGCGAAGGTGTTGTCGATCAGCACCTCGACAAAATACGTCGCGGCCATCACGACCAGGGCTACGACCCAGCTCACCGGGTTGTCCCAAACAAAGAACATGCCCACCCACATCAAAAACAGCACGGTCTCACACCAGTGCATAAGGGTCATCTTGGCCAGCGTGCCGCCGCTCATCTCGGTGGCGACGCCCTGGACGATCTCCTGATGCGCGTGATGCGAGTACGAAAGATCGAACGGCGACTTGCGCAGCTTGATGGTAAGCACCGCGAGCAGCGCGAGGAAAATGGGCGCGCTGTACACGATGATGGGGGCCGACTGCCCCGTCACGGCGATGGAATCGAAGCTGTCGGTGGCAAGGTACAGGCCCACGCTCATCAGCAGAACGGCGGGCTCGTAACTCATAACCTGCAGCAGCTCGCGGTCGGCACCGACCTGGGCAAACGGGCTTTGCGTCGAGGCGGACGCCAGCACCACAAAAATCGCGGCAAGCGTCACCATAAAGGCGCATAACAGCGTGTTGGAGCCCGACACAAAGATGCCGCCGCCCACCACGGTAAAGATGAGCGCGCACGCCATGTAGGTATCGTCCATGGTGTTTACGCTGGCGGGAGCCTTGCGCAGCAGCTTGGCAACGTCGTAGAAGGGCTGCAGCAAGCGCGGGCCCACGCGGCCCTGCATGCGAGCCGAAAGTTTGCGGTCAACGCCGTCGATCAAGCCGCCCACAAGCGGCGCAATCAAGGCAAACGCCACGGTGCCAATAAAAATGCCCACGACGCCCGAGCCTTCAAAATACTTGCCGCGCAGCACCGAGGGCGCACTCATGGCAAGCCGCTCGGGCCCAATCCACGCGCAACACAGCAGCGCAAACAAGATAATGCTGCAGCACACGACGCTACCCGCGGGGCCAATACGCTTCTCGCCAAGGGCGTCCTCCGAGTACCAATTGCGCTTTTCGGCCTTCACCTCGTGTCCCATCGAGCCGCGGAAATGGCGGTAATTGTCGGTTCCCACACCCGAAAGATATACGTTTACGTGCGGTTTGTTGCTCACGCGGAATGAAGTCAGCAGCACCACGGCGATAAACGCCACGATAACCACCATCAGATACATGGCGTCCTTGCCAATAACGTACGGCACGCGGCCAAACACCATGGCCAAGTAAGGCGACACCAGACCGCTCGAGATAACCGGAAACGCCACGCAGCACAGAATCAGCAGCGCGGCGATGGTGTTGAGGGCCATCCATTCGGTCTTATGGACATTGACCTCAACGTTTTGAGCCGTGGGGTCGACGCCCGAAAGCTTGGCAAGCCACTTGCCCCAGAAGTAAAACGTCGCGGCCGAGCCAAAGGCAAGCACCATGATCATGAGCACGTTGCCGGTCTGCGCAAACGCCACCAGGGCGCCCCACTTGGACACGAGCATGCCAAACGGCGCCACAAACATGCCCATAATGCCCAGCATCATCAGACGCGTCAGGTGCGGCATGCGGCTGAACATGCCGTCCATGTCCTCGATATTGCGGCTGCCGATATGATGCTCGGCCGTGCCCACGCACAGGAACAGCAGCGACTTGGCCACCGTGTGGAACAAGATCAGGAAGATGGCCGCCCATACGGCCTCGGGCGCGCCGACACCCAAGCAGGCACTGATGAGGCCCAAGTTGGAAATGGTGGAGTACGCGAGCACGCGTTTGGCGTTGCTCTGCGAGATGGCCATGAGTGCAGCGAGCAAAAACGTGATGGCACCCACACTCGTGACCATAAAGCCGGTCACGGGGTAGATGGCATAGAGTGGGCTCAGCTTGACCATCAGGAACACGCCGGCTTTGACCATGGTTGACGAGTGCAGCAGGGCGCTCGTGGGAGTGGGTGCAACCATGGCACCCAACAGCCAAGTGTGGAACGGCATCTGTGCGGCCTTGGTGAGCGCGGCGAGCGACAACAGGATGACCGGCATCACCAGCAGCGCGGACTGCGCGGTTCCGGTGCCGGAAAGCTCGATCATGCCCGAGATGGTCAGCGGCATGCCGTTAACGTGCAGATACATAAGTCCGGCCAAAAACGCGATGCCGCCCAGCATGTTGAGGATGATTTGGGTAAAGGCGTTCTTGATGGCCTCGGGCGTACGCGTGTAGCCAATCATAAGGAACGAACACACGGTGGTGATTTCCCAGCCGCAGAACAGCCACTCAAGGTTGTCGCTCGTCACGATGACGAACATGGCCGAGAGGAACAGGAACATGAGCGCCAGGAACTGCGGGCGACGGTCGGGCGCGGTCTGCCCGCGCAGCGCGGCCTCGTGCTCGTCATGGGCCTGGAAGTCCTTCATGTAGCCCAGGGCATACAAGCAGATTAGACTGCCAACGATGCCGACGGCGAGGACCATGATCACGCTCATGTAGTCCAGGTAGAGTGGCGTTGCCGTGACGGCTTCGGCCGCGGGCAGCGTCATGGCTGCAAAGGCGAGCGAGCCCACCAGCTGGACTATGCCGAGCACCGTGGTGAGCGCGTTCCTATATTTGTACGCGTTGTACAGGATGACAGCGCACAGGATGACGTCGATAACGGAACTGATGATCGAGAGCACATGCGAGGTGCCGGGGGCAACCTCAAAGCTCTGCGGACCCGTGCCAAAAAACATGACGGCGACTACAACTGTCACCGCCATAATAATGCCGGAGCCTATGAGCCCCGCCGCATCGCGGGCGCGGTCACCGCGCGCGAGCAGCATGCCCAGCGCCGGTACCAGCGGAAACAGGGTAAGGAAATACAGTAGCGTCATACCATCACTCCCCCATGCTAAAACGCTGCAATTGTTTAACGTTATAGCTCAATTGAGGAGTAGCGGCGGCGGGTTTTCGGTCAACTGGGGAGTTTTAGGCGTACGGGGTAAGGGCACGCCCGCATTGGAGCAGAGGGGCGGCAAGAAAAATGCGCCCCTGTGGGTGCACCATCCCGTTTGCTATTCCGCCTTTTTAACGCGCGGCTTGCGACCGCGCGGCTTATCGACCAGTGCGGACTCACCGCTCTCGCGGTACTGACGGCACCAAGCCTTGACCGAAGACTCGCTAGGAATCTTGTGCTTGATCATGGCCTCGCGAACCGTTAAGCCGTTTTCCAAGCGGTCCTTGACCACGGCGAGCTTAACTTCGTACGAATAGGTGTGATGATGCGAACCGGCGTTGAGAACGGCGTCGGCACCGCCCACGGCATATGCGCGGGCCCACTGACGAGCCGTGGCCTGGGGAATGCCGAGCTCCGCGGCGAGGGCGCGATGACCGACCCCCTCTTGGAGGATCTCGACGGCGCGCTGCCTAACCTCGGGCGCATGCGTGCGAGTCCTAGTTGCTTCCGACATACCTGCCACTTCTTAGCCTTAACCGTTAATCTGCTTTCTTACGTGCAAGTTAGATAGTAGCATTTTACTGTTTGCTCAAAGCAGTTAATTAAAATAGACGCGGCGTTATCTGGGCATTTGCCATTTATTTGCGACAGTTCTTTACATTTAATTTACGCAGCTAGTTAGCTCGCAGCTCATTGAGCGTGTTTTACCAACCAGATTGGTATCTTTTTGTTTCGCTTGGTATGGTCTTCATAATTATTAACCCCTCTAGCCTCTGGGCTAGCATGTCAGTCTTCCGCGTACTTTCCAGCTTTCCACTTAACATTCCAGCTTTCCACTTAACTTTCCAGCTTTCTACCCAGCTTTCCACCTTAAGTGTTAAGTTAAGTGGGAAGTTGGAAAGCCTGGTGGAGGGGTCGGGAGAGCTAAAACACCTTTCTCCAACGGCGGCTGGACAGTTAGTTCAGATACGTATTTTTCTATGCTGATAAAGCTGCGCTATGGTCCCCGGAGAGGGTTCTTTGGCGACTCATTGCACGCAAATCGAGCCCAGATAGCTACCGAATCCTAGTTTTGAGCCCCTTTCTTCCCCAAAACGAGCGCCGGATGCGCCTGCTGCGGTCTGGAATTATACGTATCTGAACTAACTGTCCAGCGGAGTCCAAGACTGGGATCGCGCAGACTAGAAAGGGGGCGGCAACCGGGTGGTTGCCGCCCCCTTTGCGAAGCTAGTTGGCTTCGGAACTAGTGGTCGATGCCGTTGAGGTTCACCCTCGTGAGCGTATAGGTCACATAGTCGGGCGATTGAGGCTTTGCGCTCGCCACGTCACCCTTAACCAGGCTCGCTCTCATTACCAATCGATAGTTCGCGTAGAACTGCTCACGCTGTTCAACCTGCGTGTTGACCTTAACGGTAAAGGGCAGGCTAAACGTAGTGTCACCGTTCTGCGTTTTGAACTTGCCATTCTCCTTCGAGTCAGTGAAGGTGATCGTGCTACCGGAGGGAGCGACCGCGGCAAGCTTACTCTCCGTCACTGTTACGTAGTTGGAGATATCATCCGTTACACTCTCATACGTGCCGTCGGTTCCGCGGCGCTGCAGCTCGAGCGTGTACACAACAGAGTCTGCGTTCGCAATTGCCTCGGCGGCGTTGCTGAGTCCACCCAGTTCATACGTGGCACCCAGACCAATCGTGCCATTCGCGATCGGACGCAGGTCGTCCACGTTAATGCCAAGCTGCGACTTCTCAGGCGCCGATAGCGTAATGGTCGTATCACCCGTGTCCATGCGATAGTATCCAACGTTACCGCGCTTCGTCATCGCCAGGCTCGAGGTGGCAAGACCAGAATCGCGCGTCGAAAGCTTGGCGGTATAGGACATCTTGGTACAGGCGTCCTCGCCAGACTGCTTGGACAGGGAGATGACCTTGTTGCAGCCGTCCGGCGTAAGACGAATCTCTTCCACTGCCGTACGCACGGTAAAGGATCCGCCCGTTGCACGCTTGCGGATTCCGGCGAGGTCACAATCGAGCTTGAGCTTCAGCGAGTCATCGCCCGTATCCGTCACGGTCTGCGTGAACGCAGGCGTCGAAGAATCACACTTCGCCCAATCTTCGCCATCCCACTTATAGTTCTGATTGTCGATGGCAACATAGAATTTAGCGATCGCCGAGGTTCCGCTCGGGAAACTACTCACCCCCGTCAGGGTATTGTTGGCGCCATACTTGCACAGTGACGTATCGAGCTGATAGAACAAAGAGTCCGAGTCAGCATAGCTCTGACTTGGGTTAAACGTAATCGTGTCGGTAACGTCAAGAGAAAGAACGTAGGCGGCGCCGTCCGTCGACTTCGAAACCGGAGTGCGCGCCTCCGGCTTCCCGTCGTTAACTTCCTGCCCGTAATTGGACAAGATGCTGTATGTCGATGCCGTACCGTTTTGATTATCGTCGCCACCGGTGCGCAAGACGTGATGCAGATTCCAAGATATGCGGCCACCCGAAGAATTCGAGTCAATAGACGAAGCCGTAAAACCGTTGATACTAGCTTGCGTCACGCCGTCGCCCGACTTGGGCACGTTGACAACTAGGTAGACGCTCTCCGATGCACGCTTCTCTCTGCCGGTATCCTTCTCCTTAGGTACCTTTAGCGTATAGCGGCTGTTGCTGGGAACGTCAGCACCCGCAACCTTAAACAGCGTCCACTTGCCATCGAGTTTCGCTTTAGCGGTCGCCTCTGCCTCGTTATCACACACGGTCCATGTGCCGGCGCCATCCTGTGTGGCCGACACATCCAAAATCTCGCTCAGCCATCGCTCCTGATATGGATTGCCCGCAGAATCCTTAAAGCCGTCGTTTCCGCTCAGGGAAACGCTCGTTGCTCCGCCTTCGCCCACCGTATAGTGATACTCTCTGCCACCGGCCCGGCCGTCAACGTTCGCATCGATGAGCGTAAGCTGGGTGCCCTGGGGCAACCTTCCGTCGGCACCATTGAAGAGGATGCTCTTACCGAGCCCCTTCATCGAGCCGCCAGCAGCCATATAGCTGTCCCAGCCAAAGTCGACTTCCTTCCCATTGGCAGAATTGTATGTCCAGGTAAGCAGACCCGTCATCGGCTCGCCAAAGCTCGTAAGCACGTGTGCATCTTTTCCAAGGTTAGCGTAGTCTTTTTCTTTAAATTTGATGCCGTAATCATACGTTGCAGCGAAATCAATCTCGAGCTTGCGCTTAACGACGATCGGCACCTGAACGTTGTAGCTCTGACCCGCCTCGGTAAAGGTAACGGTCAGGAGCGTAAAGCGGCCCTTGCCGTTGTCCCAATCGGAGCTTGGGCTAAACGACATATTGTTCTTGCCGTTGTTCACTACGCGAAGCGTGGGATTGTTCGACGCGTCATCGTCCTTAACGAACACACCATCCTTGAGTTGGAAAACATCTGCTTTGGCCGTCACGTGCGGATTGGTGCCATTCTCGTTATTCAATCTGCAAGCGTCAGAGAAGCCGCCGTTCGTGATGATGTTTAGATAGCTCTTGGCCGTCGTATTATCGGTACCCGAGATCACCAAAACGGGAAAATCCGTTGCAACCTTGCTGTCGCTTGCATCGTTATTCGCATTGAACATGCTCGCCACGGATTTGGCGTTATAGCTCGACGTATTTTGATAGGCGCCATCGTCATTGATGCCGCCGATGTTGGTGTAGGTATAACGGTTGGCAACGCCGGGGCTCGACGGATTCTGGATGGCCGTGGCAAGGCCAACGTTCATGCCGTCGCCGAACAGATAACGGCCGGCCGTGTCAGCATCGGAGGCGCGCACAACAAGGCCACTCGTCGGACTCGTCGTGACGTAGGGCGAAACGGCCACCGTCACATTGCCGTTCGCAGCATCGTTGCCATACAGTGTCGCGCCCTTGGCATCGGAAAGCTTGTCTTCATAGGCAGCAAATGCGATGTATGACTTTTTGTTCACTTTTTTAAGGTCGTCGGTGCCGGAAGAATTGCGCATCAGCTTGAGCGATTCACTCGCACTGTTTGGTCTAATGGCAATTCCTGCGACAAAAACGTTGACGAGATCAGCGGATGAACTATTTCCGAACAAATAGCCCTGGCTAGTTTGCGCCCCAAAGATATTGCGATCCATGAGCACATTTACGAGCCTAAATGAGCCACGGCCATCGCCAGACACGCCACCAGAACAACTTCCCAGCGATGAGTTCCATGCAGCGTTCTTGCTACCGGTAAAGTTATTCTCGCCAATGGTCGAGTTCAAAAGCGTGACAGAGTTCGCCGTGTTACCGATCGAGCCAACAACACCACCAGAATACGAACCATCGACGACCAGTCCAGTGATAGTTGAATTCTTGACCTCGAGGGCACACCCACCTTTCAGATCACCGATTAAACCGGCAGAGCACTCACGAGCACCAAGATAGATGTCTTTTATTACACAGCTATCGAACTTAAATGCACCGCCCGAAGCTGCTTCGCCGACTGCACCAGCAACGTACTTAAGATTATTCGATCCTCTAACACCAAATACCGTTTTATTCTGCACGTCGCCATGGATGCACAGATTGTAGACAGACACGATTCCATTTTCGGACCTTCCGATAAGGCCGCCGGTCCCCTCGGTCGCGCTCGATGCTGCCGGCTGAAGCGTGACATTGCTGATCTCCGCCTTTCCGGCACCCTGCGAAGGCGTTCCAGCGTCATCGGTGTTCACCAGGAAACCACCTCCGGCAAGACCCACGATACCGCCGGTCCTTGCGCTGGCAGCAGTTGACATAATTGTGGAACTCTCGGCAATAGGCATATTCGTTTTTGCCCAAACGCCACCAGCGGAATTTTGGTTCAGCTTGCCGACGAAGCCGCCGACGTTTTGCACGCCAGAAATGTCCATGTTGCTATAAGAGCAATCGTAAAGCTTGACCGGAGAATAGCGCGTGTTCGAATTTGAGGTGTCGTTACGATTCACCAGCAAAGTTGTATCTTTATCAGTCCTGCGGCTACCATAGCCGGATGCGCCGAGCAATCCGCCAACGTTATTGGGGCCATTCACCCTGCAGCTATTCGTGGTAATTCCTGCATATTTGCCGTAATCTGCCAGCGAGCTCGCGTTCGCCGTAGTACCCGCAAGCAGACCGACGCCAACCTGCTCATTACCCGCACCACTGGAGGCGCCGGCTGCATTGATATACGTAAGAGAAATATTGCAGTCATCGAACTTTAGGTTCTGGACGGTATAGCCGCCGTTGCCCGTAGCAGCAGCGCCGTCCGTTGCCGGAGTGCCGATGCTATCCAACACGTTGGTCGAGGTATACGTTACGGTACCAAAGAGAGCGCCCACTCCGGTGAGTTTGTAATTATCATCGGCGTACTCCGTGACCCCATATACCTTGCTGGCCTCTTTGCTACCGACCTTAATTGTTGCACCGTTACCGTTGATGCACGCAACAAGCGGCACGATGCGATCGCGGTCGGCGCCCTTACCGGATGCGCATGCGTTTGAGTAGTAGCGGCCCGAAAGACCCGTGTAACCCGTGCCATAAGTAGTCATGTCGTAGGTTTCACCCGCTTTGAACTGCAAATCCATTCCCGAGACCTGCGCGGCGCAGATGTTACCCGTCTGCCACGTTGCGTATTTCTTTACTAGGTAGGGGGAGTTAACGCCCGAGCCATCGCCTGCGTAGCCAAGCGCGTTACCCTCTAACTGGATACCGGGGCTTTTCATGTCATCGCTTATCGCATTAGCAAAGTCTTCAGCGGCACTCGCCGGCCTTCCAACATGTGTATAGCTCGCGTTGCGAACTTTGCCGTATTGCTTGTTGCCGAATTGGTACACTCCCTTTGCGTTGTTGCCGCCCATGTAGGCACGCGAGCCCGCATACGTTCCATACGCATCGTTCGTGGTATTCGTATTCGCCGAACCGCCGGCCGCACCGCTGCTGATGATGGCCGAGAGTACGAGCAGTCCCTGCGAGTCATTGACGGTTGTGGTTATCGCAGAGCTATTGGCGTCGTCTCCCCTATAGCGGCCCTGCGTCGCATCCGTCTTGATGCACCCCGTCTTCGAAGTATCCAGATTGTTCACCTTGTAGTTACGATCAGTGTTGTCGAGACTCTTATCATCGGTAAGCTCGCTGAACGCATAGCCGTCGATCACGCGGCCAACATATGGGTTGTCGTAGAGAGAAGCGCCAGCGCTATGCCAGTCGTTAAGGGCACCGTCGCCGCGGGAAGAGTTGCGGAAGATGACGCCGCCACCCGCAACAGCACCAACGTAGCCGCCAACGGGCACAAGGTGCGCGCCGCCATTATCGCCTGCTGCCCCAGCAACGCTAAAGCCGCCAGACGCTTTCACCGACACGCCATCGATGATATTGTCACCGCCCATGATGCAACCGATCACGCCGCCAAAAAACGCGCCCGGCACGCCAGAGGCGTCTTTATTCTTATGTGCAATAGAGGCCGCCTTGCCCGAGTATTCAATGTTCAGATTACTCACAACGCTACCGTAGCTATACGGGATCAACCCAGAAAGCGCACCTGTGTCCTTGGAGTTGTGGATCTTGATAGTCGCCTGCGTAGCTGCCTGCGACGAGCCCCTCAGATTACCAACGATAACGCCACGGAACGGGTAATCTTTATTACCCAAGCCCTGAAAAACGGCAGCGTCCAGCTCAAGCGTGTCAGTGCTTTCCCCCTTGTCGTTCTCCGGCTCGATGCTGTAGTAGGCACTCTGGAGATAGCTGTGCATCGTCGTATCGTCAAGCGTGTCATTGGGGTCGATGTCGTTCCCGATCATTCTCACCCATGTTTTGCTCGCCTGCTTGTAGACGTACGTCACTTCATTACTAGCATCCTTGCTGGACGAGCGGCGCTGGCATAGCGTTTCCTGATCGGCCGCAATCGTAACTTCCCAGCCGTCGCTTGGATTCTGAGTATTGATGTACTCAGCAACCGTGTTGAGCTCCGTTGCCTTGGTTATGGTATAGGGATCACCATAGGTGCCGCAGCCTGTCGTAAGCTTGGGCACGCGCTGGTTAACTTTGATTTCATGGTATTGGACTTTGTTTTCGTTGACATTGCCCTTTTTCACATACGGGAGATAACCACCGAATTGCGGAGCATCCGCATTTGCCTCTTTGTTGTCAACGGTGACGAGGCCAGCGCGGGTCCCATAGGTGCTCTCGTTGTAGTACCAGAGTTGCTTACCAGAGTATTCGCCCTTCGAGTCGATCTCGCTGCCGAATGTGACCTTATCGTTTGTCTGGTCATCCTTTATAAAGGTATACACCGCCGAGCCGGTCTTCCCCTCGCCGTAGCCAAAGCTCTCAAGCAAGCTTGCACGGGTAAAGATGGCGTTGTTCGTAGCACTCGGCACGTTGATGGTACCAAACGTCGCCGTAACCTGGTCGGCACTCGAACCCACGCCCAGTCTTCCAAAAAGTGAGGTTGCCACCTTGGTGTTGCGGCCGTATCCCGTAGCCGTGATGTTCTTCGCGCTCAGGTTCACGTACGTCTGCATCTCGTTTATAAGCAGAGGCATATAAGCATCAGCGCCCGTGGCCTCACTAGCGCCATCGACGGTCAAATTGTTGAGCGTAAGGCCATCAATCGAGATTTTTCTAATAGTGGTGGTCGTGCCATTGTTAGACCCATACACGTAGCGACACACCAGCGCGCCCGAAGAGCTTCCACCCGCGGCGGCAATATCATTCTTGCTTCTCCCGTCATTGACAACGGGCCCAACAGTGCCACCCAAAGTGACGGCATTCACCGTAAGATCGCCATTTGCCACCGTTCGGAAAAGACCGCAGTGCATGTTCTCGTGCTGGGTAGCAGCAGAGTTCAGCTTGTTGCTTTTCTGCTCGGCCTTGATGTCGGAGTAATGGAAGGTGATGGTCGCATTACCAACCGTCACCTTTCCGTTCGGCTGGGTGGGATAGTAACTATAGCCCGTCAAATCAATTTCGACGCTTCTGCCGCTTTCGCCGCCGATGGCCACGGCGTCGTTGAACGCTTGCGGCACAATCATCGAGCGAATTGCGGCTGGAGCATAGCGATAAGCAGACCATAAGAGCAGCTTTTCCGCCGTATCGATTTTGCTAATTTTGGAGCTGCCTTGCCCAAGTGCCGCATAGGCTTTGTCGAGGTTGTAGTAATACCTCGTCCAGGCATTCGTGTTGTGGTTCTTGCCGAAATCGGAACGGTTGCGATAGCTGTTGTCGTTTCCCGGCTCTCCGCTCATGTCGAGCTTGCCGTCATTAACGCCGTCTTTGGTATGAAGCGAAACGACGACATTCCATTCGCCGTCCATGAGTTTGCTGGCGTCTTTATTTCCATAGGCAGGCCTCGTGCTGTTGCCGACCCATTCATCAAACGAAGTAGCATTGTCGTTGCTTTTGATTGCCGTGTTGTTGATTTTCACGCCATTGCCCGCAGCAACACCATTGACCTTATATGCAGTGTCCCAACCCGCCTTGTTCTCCAGATACAAGCCGCTATAAGTTTCCACTCCATATGTTGTGGAATTCTCCGTCCTACCGCCTCGACCGATGAGCAGACCAAGCGTTGTAGCGCTCTCGGCATTGATGGTTGCACCAGAAAGATCGATGGCATAGTTGTTGATAACCCAGTGACCGCTGGCTGCATATACGAGCCCGCCGAGTTCACCTGAGCTGTTTGCTGTTATGGAAGCGTTGTTCGTCTTGAGAGCATACGTGCTGTCGCTGGTGTTTGCGCTATCCCCGATGGTGACAACCGTATTGCCCCAGCTGTAGCCCAAAAGACCGCCAGCGCCGTTCTTCGCGTCACCGTTCTTGCCAACGGTCATGCTGAACGAATTGAACGTAAGTCCTGTGATGTTGACGTTGGTCGTATTCGCCGCGGTGCCCTGAGTGATGCAGCCGATAAGGCCGCCAATCTGGGATTTCTTATTGCTCGCGCTGTCGCCCGCGGTAATCGCATTTTCGCTCGCGGTCGCGTCACCGACCTCGAGACTCGTCACGTTGACGATAGCGACAACGTCCGCCACATAACCGATAGCGCCGCCAATGCGCGTGTTGCCGTTGAGGGTAGCGCCCGTTTTGACGGTCGCTTGCGCCTTCGTGCTGCCACTTATGTTGCTGCTGCCGAAAGTAACGGTTCCACCACCCCTCACGCTACCAGCAATGCCGCCAATGTTGACATCGTTGCCGAACGTATCATCGCAGGTGATTTTCGGCTTGCACGTAACGCCGCTGAGCGTTGTCTTGCCAGTGATAGTTGCCGCAAGCGAGCCAGCGTCGACGCCTAAGCCGTTATCGAACTTCATAACGCCATCGACGGTGAGGTTATTCACCGTCGCGCCACCGCCGATAGCGGCAAAGAGGCCCAGACGGCTGTGCCGGTAAATCTTGCCGTTGCCTTCAGTCGAATCGTTTGCGCCAAGCGCATTGCCGTTGCGCGTACCGTAAGGTTCGCCAATCGCCAAGGTAACGGTATGATGGTTGCCCTCGACAGCCCCTACGAAGGCATTAACTTGCCCGGACCCATCACATGCAAGACCTTCAAGGCCTGTACCTCGCAGGTCAATGTCGGAAGTAATTGAGATAGCATTCCCACTATTACCATACCAGCTCGTAATATTAGCCGTGCCGATGCCGAATACACCGCCAAAGTAGCCGTTCGTTTGGACCGTCATGGCAATGCATGCGAATGTATCCGCATCATTAATGAGGTATGTACCCGACTTCCCGTCACCATTTTGGGACCGTAGCTGATAACCCCAAGAGTAGCCAGCACTGCTGCCAGCATCTGGAGCACCACTCAGATTGCACAACGGCTGATAAAAGGTGCTTTCATCAAGTTTAATAAGATCCTTGCTGAGCTTGCCCTCCTCTCCGGTCAGGCGGATAACCTGGTTATAGGTCAGGTCATCGATCCTCGCCGCAGCAGGACGTTTGTAAAGCCAATAATTATCGTTCGTTGCCTCAGCATCCGAGCCTGAACCTAGAGCAAACACCAATGGGGCGCATCCATCCAAGGATCTAAGAATTTGGCTGGTATTACCGTTGGCCTCGAGCTTGCAATCGGATAAATCGGTAGTCCCACGCAAGCGCAAGACGCCGTTCCATGCCGAACCCACAATTCCGGCACCACATGCGATTGATTCGTTTTTATCAGTTTCAACGCGAACGTCCCCGCAGTCCAGAATTCCAAAACGCGAACGCCCGCCCACGCTATAGCCGCTATCCAAGGCGCCAACAACACCGCCAAACCCGCAGTTCTTTCCATTGGCTTTTGGAGAATGGCACGTGACGTCCGCGCCGTCAACGATTACAACGCCTCCAGTATTGTTGCTCTTTGCCACCCAGCCGACCAGGCCTCCTGCCAGTCGCGGCGCGACGCTGCATGTAGTATCAACCGAACAGCGGTTGCCCGCGGCACCCGTCTTTATATGAAGGGTGTTGTTCGACTTCTCTGTGTTGGTCACATCCTGAACTCTACCGACCAGACCGCCATAGATGGAGCTGGAGCCCGTCACCAGTTTGCTAGTATACGAGCCACCTGATATTGCGACATCGCCGTTCGTTGTGTCCAGGAGACCGAACACGCCGCCCGCGCCCGTGTCCCCACTTTGGCCAAGATTCACGCCCTCGCCCGTATCGATTTGGTCGTTGTTGGCAAACTCGACCGGGCCGGCAAAACTAACGTCGCCGATGAAGCCGCCGGAACTTTTGCTGTTCGCATCGCCGACGTTGGCGGGACAGGTGAACTTCTTGTTGTCCGCGCCCAGCGCGAGCCTGGTCGCCTTACCGATGAAGCCGCCACTGGCGGTGGTGCCCTTGACGGTGAGCATGTGCAGGTCGAGAGCCTCCGTGACGTTGACTGTGGCGCCTGTGTTCGAACCGACGAGACCTGCGACACCACCGGCGGAACCGCTTGCAGACTGAACGGTAGCAGCGGGAACATTAAGGGTGCCGACGTTCAAAGTCGCGCCATCCTCGACCGTGCCTACGAGCAGACCGGCATTACCGGAGCTCGTCTCGACGACACCGCCCGCGGCAAGGCTAGCGGGAAACTTAACAGACCCCACCGTAAAGGTTCCGCTCTTGACTGTATTCGCTAAAAGACCGATGTTTCCCGCTGCATTTACGTTGAGCTTCTCGAGAGAACCGGCAGGGCCATAGGTGACCTCTGTAGTAAGGTCACCCATCGCCTCACCCAAAAGGGGCGCCGTCAGAGCGGAAGTCGTATCCGTCCCGCCGGTACCTACGGGATCTGCGATGTTGACCACAGCGTTGAGCGTCTTGCCCCCACCGCTGACCTTCGTAGCGACCATCGGCGCGCTATAGGTAGTTGCGCCTATCCACTTTATCTTGACCGTATTGTTTTGGTCAGTCAGTTTGAAGTTATTGAAAACCGTCCGGTTAGACGTAAGCTCAACAGGGCTATCAACGCCATTCAACGACCTATAGATTTTGCCTTCAAACGGATGCTCATCACTGCCAAGGCCCTGGAAAGACATGCCGTTCTTAGCCGACTCGGTGAGCTTCGCATCGCCCGTGATGATAACCTTGATCTGCGCATCATAGTAAAGCGAAGCGTCGGCGTTAGACAGGACGGCGAACGCCTCCGACGACTTGACATCAAGGCTTCGGATTCCGCTCCTGTCGTCTTTGCGTACGATGTTTTCCGCGCCGTTCGCCTCGAGCAGCTCGACAAGCTCATCGAGATTTGTAATCGTCGCACCCGCCTGGTCCTCAGCGTCCTCCGAAGTCGCATCATCGGCATCTTGCTCGGCGTCGTCAGCGGCGGCATCGTCAGCGGCATCGTCGCCTTCCGTCTGGTCGCCCGTGGAATCGGAACCCGTAGCGTTATCGGTGGTATCGCCTGCTGCAGCGTCATCCTTCGCCGCGTCATCCTTCGCCGCGTCATCCCCAGCACTGTCGCTTTCGGCGCCGGTATCACTCGACCCAGACCCGGTCGTGACATCGCTCTTGGTCTCGCCGCTCTCGGCTGCGTCCGATGCCTCCGCAGCCGCGGTGGCAATCTCGCTCGAGATGTTCTGCCAGCCTGCCGCCACGGCGGCGACCGTGGGCGAACATGCCTGGAGCACCATGACCACCGTCATGAACTCTGCGAGTATGCGCTTTGCCGTTCTCATCGATTCCGTACCTCTTATCCTAAAAACTCTGCTTCCAGAGTTATTGAGTCTCCGTCGTGCCCGTCAGGGTAGTTCCGCTCACCCTAATGCCCAGGTCACCCCAGTCACCGGGCGTCTTGCCGTCCGCTCGGTAAAAGTTGACGATCATCGAGCCAGGCTCCATGGTGAACGTAACCGTGTGATTTGTTTTATCCGCCGTCACACCATGGTTGGTCTCGAAGAACGGATCGATCTCCACGTTCTCCCCCCACGTGAGCGTGACGTTTGCCGGTGCGCCCGTAACCGTCACACGGTAGTTGTACGCAGCGTAATCAGCAAACTTGCCAGCCTCATCAACCAGCGCGCCCTCAACCGCAGCGGTTTTGACCTCGGCCTTTTTTGACGGCACGACTTTCGCCGCCAGACAGGTGAGCTCGGTGCCGGGGCTCTCCTTCGAAACAACCATGGCCTTAATCACAAAGTAGGCATGTCCCAACTTGTCCTCAGGAAAGGTCACGGTGTAATCGTTCTTGGTAGGCTGATTCTCCGGAAGCTTGACGTTTCCGGCGGGTTGGGGCGCATAGCTCCACGTGGCACCATCGAGCCCATACCCCTCGACCGTCAAGGTATACGTCACGTTTTTATCGTTGCAGAAGTTGCTGTTGCTCAGCAAATAGTTATAGATGCTAAAGGTGAAGCTGCACTGCTTGTTGTTGGGATATACCGTAACGGAGCGCTGGGCGCGGTCGAGCTCGTCGTTGCCAGGCGCACTCATATAGCCCGTGAGCAGGTCGCTCGCAAACAGGCTCTGCGCGGTGCCCGTTGCGGCGACGGACTTTAGAAATCCGTTGGCGGTGTAGGCGGAATAGGTAAAGTAACCACCCGTCACGAGCGCCACGGCGCAAGCAAGTGCGATTGCTGCCACAACCAGCTTATTCTTGGCTAGGCTCTTGCTTTTTGCCAGCTGCTCGCGCTCGGCATCCTGCTGCTTCTCTCGCTTCTCCATGTGCGCCCCCTCTCCTACTTACCGCTCGTGTTGCGCGCGATCAGGTAGATCACATCGGTCTCTTTGGCGCTCTCGTCCCACGAAAGCTTGATGATAAAGTTGAGCGTGTCATTGTCAGTCGAGCCGTCGAGCGTCTTAGCGTTGAGTTCGCTCTTGCCGAATTTCTTGTATCGGTAGAGCGGGCGCGCGTTGCGCTGGACGTTTTGATAGTCCTTGAACGTAGGGTCGCTTGCGCCCTCGCCCGGCACGGCTGCCAGACCGTCGTTCTCCTTGTTGATATATTCGAAGCTCGTAAGCAGGTTCTCTCCGGTTGCTTTCCAGCTATAAGATTTGCCGTCTGCGGTACCGCTCACGTCGGGCGTCTGGAGCGCAGACGTGTTCTCGGCTCTGTACAGCTCAATAGTGAGACCTGTAATGTTGGTCGTATTCGCGAGTTGCAGCTCAAAACCGTCACCGCCCGTTTGCACGCAAAACGCGCGCTTGAGCGTCACCGTGTTGCCAGTCTTGGTATCGCCGTATTCGGGGTTGTAGCTCAGGTCGATCTGCTCTGTTGCCGTAGCGTTGGGGCCCAGCACTTTGAGCTCTGCCGGCTCCTTGATCTTGCCGACGGTGGAGCCGCGATTGGCATCGACGAACCATCCGAGCGTCAATCCCAGCAACACGAGAAGCACGGTAAGCAAGCCCATGATGGCAAGGGATTCGCGACGGTGGCCGCTCACCCAAGCCTTGATACGCTCGATGCGGCCAGCCGGACGCGCTTCGCCGTGCGAGCCGAACCCGTTGCCGCCGGGGTTTGCCGCTCCTTCGTTGTGTTTGATATCGCCCTGCTCGCGGGCATTAAGCTGCTCGTCCATTTATTTATCCGCCTCCTTGGCGGTAAAGCGCACGCGAATGTACTTGACGTTCTTGCCGATAATCTCGTCGGCGTTGTTGTAATAATTGGCGCAGGTTTCCACATCCGCAGAGGACATGCCGGCTCCGACAGGCGGAACCGCGCTAGGCGCCTGACCTGGCACGCTCGTGCTATCGGCGCGGAAATAGCACGCGTGGTTATTGTTGATGTCGCCGACGAGGGTCGTGTATCCCCCCTCGTCGCCTGTGTTAGCGAAAAGGTTGCCACCGTAGCCGGCGTTGCCCGTGCGAACATAGCTCTTGAACTGCTCCGGCCAAATCCAGTAGAGGGTTTTGGTGACGGTTTCGGTCGTATTGTTTGAGCCCTCAGCACGAAAGCTCTTCGCCGGAATGGTAAAGCTCTGTGTGATGACGGTGACGCTCGCTCCGTCCTGGGTCACCGTGGTTGTCGTGGGAACCAGCGGATTGGAGTAAAAGCCAGAGGTGTCTTTGCCCTGGAAAACCAAGATATGGCCGCGCACCAGATTTTTAAGCGAGTTGATGATCTCTTCATTTTTCGATGCGTCCGTAGCAGTGCCGTCCGTGCCCGCAACGCTCGTCTGGACAGAAATCTCCCAGGTCATCTCCACCGTAATATCGTGCAGGTCGTTGCAGAGCGGCTTGACGTTGAGCTGAAGCTGGCCCGCCGACCCCGGAGAAAGACTGCCATCGGCACTCATGTTATTGAGGTTGAAAAGATTGTTCACGGCAAGGCTTGTACTGTCCGACGCGTAGTTGTCCTGGGCGTCGTACTTACCTGCCGTGCCGCCCTGCGTTCCCGAGAGCACAAACCGTGGGCCCTTCGCCCCGATCGTACTCCCCGTGGCACTCACTCGGTTATTCGCGGCAAACCAGGCCAGGCATGCAAAGATGGCAACGATGGCGGCCAGCACAAACAGACCGCTCACCAGGAAATCCTTCCAGAAATCCTTGAGGGTCCGCACATGCTCGTCGGCAGCTTGGCGGTACTCGGCCGCCGTCTTGTGCTGCTGGAGCTCGCTATGTCGGTCCATGCCACTCATCGTTTGCGTTTGCCCTGCTAGCGGGCGTGCCATCCTTTCCGCTCGGTCGCGTTTATCCGTTGTTCGCAGGTAGAGAATTCAGGCAGAATACAACACCGTACGATAAGGTAAAAGAATAGCATTGACCTGCGGCTTGCTCCACAACGCAAGCCTTAATGATGTCTTAAAGATTACGAACAGCAGCCACGCCCATATGCCAAGGACTTGGTGCAAACTAATCTGCCCCCTGCACCAAAACCGGGGTGGGGCCCGCTGTTCTTGCAGGCCCCACCCCGGTTGATGGTCTATGTGCGCAGGGACGCAGTCGGGCGGGGCGGATCCGTGCTACCGCCCCGCCTGGCCGCGAAGTTAACTACAGCTCGTTGGCCGCGTGATATGCCGTGCGAATGGCGCTCGCAATGTCGGCGGTGCGCTCGCCCGAGCAGTCGCCCACGCAGGTCACGGGCACCGTCACGCCGTCCAGGTCAAACGCGTTGGCCCTGGAGCCCACGGCCATCACCACGTAATCGCAGGCGATCTTCACCGGCTCCTCGGCGCCGTCCTCGGTGGTGCGAACAGCCTCCACGCCCTCGTCGGTAATGGCGGTCAGGCGGGTCTTCACGTGCTGCTCCACGTTGTGCTCGGCAAAGTCGCTCATGATCAGCGGCAGAATGGTCTCGGACTCGCCCGCGGCAATCTTGTCGAGCATCTCGACGATCGCCACCTCACAGCCGTGCTGCAGCAGGTACTCGGCAGTCTCGGTACCCACCAGGCCACCGCCAATGACGGCGACGCGGCCCGTAAGCTCCGCCTTGCCGGCCAGCACGTCCCAGCTCGAGACGACCTTGTCCGAATCGGCGCCGGATACGGGAATGACCACGTCGTGCGCGCCCACAGCCACAATCGCGGCGTCGGCGGCGTTGAGGTCCTCGGCGGTAGCGGCATGGTTGAGCTCAACCTTCACGCCCAGGCCGGGCAGAATCTTCTCGTAGTACTCGACCGAGCGCATGATCTCGTCCTTGCGCGGAGGCGCGGCCGCCAGCACAATCTGGCCGCCCAGATGGTCGCTCGCCTCATAGACGGTCACATCATAGCCGCGCTTGGCCGCCACGCGCGCGGCCTCCAGGCCGGCAATGCCGCCGCCCACCACGGCGATCTTCTTGTCGCCCTCGCCCGGCTTGATGGCGATGGTCGCCTCGTCGCCGTTCTCGGCATTGAGCACGCACGAGATGTACTTGCGGTTTTGAATCGCATCGACGCAGCCCTTGTTGCAGTTGAGGCACTCGCGGATGGGCTCACCCGTGGCGGCCTTCAGCGCAATGTCGGGGTCGCACATGAGCGAGCGGCCGTAGGCGATGATGTCGGCCGCGCCATCCTCCAGGATCTTCTCGCCGGCCTCGACCGAAACCACGCGGCCGACGGTTGCCACCGGCACGGAGACCAGGGCCTTAACGCGCTCGGCCACAGGCAGCGTCCAGTTGTAGGGCATGGCGCCCATGGGCGGAATGGTGTCGCCCATGTTACCGGTGTGGTTGGCCTGTGCGACCTGGATCATGTCGATGCCCGCGCCCTCGAGCAGCTTGGCGAACTCGCAGGCCTCGTCGGGCTGCAGGCCACCCTTGCCGCGCGGCGTGCCGTCGGGGTTCTCCATGATCACGGGGAGCTTGTACTCCACCATCAGCTGCGGCGCGGCTTCCTTAATGGAAGCGACGACCTCCAGCGCGTAGCGGACGCGGTTCTCGAACGAGCCACCGTACTCGTCGGTGCGCTGGTTGAGGATGGCCGAACATAGCGAACCCACCAAGCGGTCGCCGTGGACCTCGATGGCGTCGATGCCAGCCTGCTGCGCGCGGGCGGCCGAGGCGGCGATAGCCTCCTTGATCTGGGTGAGCTGTTCCACGCTCGCCTCGTTCACAAAGTGCTGCATGTCGTGGTGCAGCTTGGCGTAGGCCTGCTTGCGAATCTCGTTGGACTCGGCCATCTTGGCGGCAAAGGTCTCCTCATCGCCGGCGGCCTTGGCCTCCTGCGCGGCCTTGGCGGCGGCCATGGAGCCCATGACCATGCGGCCGACGCCGGGGACGTCGTACTCGGGGTGGAACAGCTGCAGCGCGACCTTGGCGCCGTGCTTGTGGACGGCGTCGGCCAGGGCCTTAAACGTGGGGATCTGAGCGTCGGTCGCCAGCTTGGGCGTGGGGCTTGCGGTCATAACGGGAGCGACGTCGCCGATGACGATGTAGCTCACGCCGCCACGGGCCAGGCGCTCGTAAAAAGCCAGGCTGCGCTCGCCGATGGAACCGTCGCGCTCCTCGTAGCCGGTGGTTAGCGGCGGGAACATAATGCGGTTCTTGAGCTCAAGGGGGCCAACCGTAATGGGCTGGAGCAGCTTGGATGCAGGTGCGGTCATGGACATTCCTCTCTTGTAGGCGCGGCGGCGATGTTGCCGCGTAGTTGTCTAGAGGATATGGCATGGGAGCACAGTGGCGCAACGGAAATCGGCAGACAGCAGGTAGCGGCAGGTGGATGGGGCGGGGCCGGCTGCCGAAAAATCTCGTTCTGTAACATCTATCGGCCAAAAACGGCCCCACGTGTTACAGATCAAGACATTCCCCTCAGCCCATCCTCAACAATCTCAATCCGTAACATCTAGGCCCTCTTTTGACCCCTACCCGTTACAGATTGAGATTTTGTTTGAGATTTGCCGAGGGACTATATCCACGCGTCATCGAAGCCACTGCGAAAGAGGTGCGACATTACTGCGACAGAGGTGCGACATTACTGCGACAGAGGTGCGAAATAGATCGACCACCTTACCTTATCGTGTAGAACTGTTTTGGGTCGTTATGGGATGAGCCGTGCCATTCGAGCAGCCCGTCTTCCTCAATTAACTTACCAAGCACCCGGCTTGCTGTGCGGCGATTTCTCCCGATGTGCGCTGCAAGCTCCCTTGCTGTCACCCTTCCGTTCGCAAAGGCCAACCTGACGGCGGCGAGCTCATACTCCCCCAATGAGGCGATCACCTCCGGTGATACCTTGTCCTCGAGAGCCTCGCTTCTCCTTACGGTTCTGGCAACGATATTGTTCTCAAGCGTTAGCTGAACCCTTGCCCCATCAGGTTCCGTGTAGACCGGATCATTGAGCAGAGAGTTTTGCATCTCGGTATAAATGCGCTTGACGCCCTCGTTTAGCTCCCGAACCCAACCAAATTCAACCAGCGTGCGCGCGATGCGTGGGTTGCGCGAGTAACGAGTGGTCCTCATGTTGTCGAGCGTCACGATATTGGGAAGCGCGCCTGGACTGATGATTTCCAAACGGTCGTCGAACATCGAGACCCGGATGTAGTCGCCGCGGAACGAGTAGTCGCGATGTGTCACCGCGTTGACCAAGCCCTCGAACCAGGCGAACTCAGGATACTCAGGCACGGTCTGGAATTTCCCGTCGGGCCCCAGGAACTGAAATTCGCGGAGCATGCTCGAGATGAGTTCGTAGGCGTCTTGGATCACCTTAGGCAGCGGCCCACAGAAGCTTCGTTCTTTCGTGATGTTGAGACGCTCGCCCGTCTCCATTTTGACGCCGTCGTAGCGCAGGACACGGACTCGCGCCTGTGGCATCATCGCGGACGGATCCAGCGCGAATAGCAGGGCTCCAGCAACGGTCAGCTTTCCGTCACGCATAAAACGACGACTTCTAAGGACCTGCTCGTCGGAAACTTCGGTTCCAAGAATCCCTTTGTAGCGATCAAGCACTTCATGGTCCACGTCATCTAGGGAGGAATCCTCAACAAGCTCGTCCTCGAAGATTCTCTGCCCCTTATCGTACTCGAGGGCAAATACCTGTTCGCGGCTGAGCCTCACGCTCTTGTCGTCCTGCCGCAAGAAAACCTCGCCGTCGCTCACGCGAGCAACAGAGTGGTTGGTCGAGGCATCGATGTCCAAAACGAGAACGAAGTCCTCCTCGCCCGAAGAATTGACCACGGGGATTCGGTCTTTGCGAACAATAGGGGTTGGCGTGCAAGTCGTGAGCGCGGCGCGCTCGAATTTCTCAATGTCGCGCGCGCCGTTACGCTTGAAGCCCGTTACCTCACCATTATCCTCGATACCGATAACGAGCTTGCCTCCCGCCGAGTTGGCGAATGCACTAATATGCTTCGCAATCTCCTTGTCATCCTTGCGGGCGCTCTTTCGATCGAAGTACTGATTCTCCCTGAGAGTGGAAAATAGAATCACATCGTTTGTCGCGATGGGTTGCTGCATTGCCGCCTCCTTACATGGCTCCATAAAGAAGTGTAAGTCAAAGGCATCGTATAGACGGCCCCTACATAGCGGCCCCTTTATTGTTTTTAAGACGTCACTGTTTCTAGTTAAGGATCGTTAAGGGTCGTCGCAGCTCCTTCCAATTGGAATCTATCAATCGACAAGTCAATCCATCCAGCCCGTGATTATCGATAGCCCGTCCGCCTCACATAATAAAAAGAGTCAAGATTCACTCATAAAGGAGAGCAACAACAAAATCTCAATCTGTAACAGCTACTCGGCAAAATCCATCCCTCGTGTTACAGATTTAGACAAACGGGGGCCGGCTGCCGGAAAATCTCGATCTGTAACATCTAGCCGTCCAAATCGGGTCTACGCGTTACAGATCGAGATTTTGTTTGAGAGGTTGAAAACCGTGCCGAAAACACGGTCCCGGAATAACAAAAAAGCTCGCCGGCTAGGCCGACGAGCTGCAAGTTCTTGGTCGCGGGGGCAGGATTTGAACCTACGACCTCCGGGTTATGAGCCCGGCGAGCTACCAGACTGCTCCACCCCGCAATGTCTGGGCGCCTCATGTGCGCAAGAAAGAATATTACGCGGGAGTTCGGTAAACGGCAAGGAAAATCTCGTAGAGCATAATTCCTTCATATTTAAACCCCTCAGCCCCTATCACCGTAAACGAATCGCAGCCGAGCGCCGTCGACGGCACGTATACAATGGTGCGCGTCCTTTTATGCCAACACCGGGAGTAGACATGCTACTCGCTATCGATATGGGAAATACGCAGACGGCCATGGGCCTGTTTGACGGAAACGAGCTGGTGCAGTCGTGGCGTATGCCCACCGACCGCTCCTATACCGCCGACGAGATCCACGTGCGCCTGATGGGTTTCTTTAAGATGTACGGCCTCTCGCTCGATACGGTTGACGCGATCGCCTTTGCGGGCGTGGTACCGCAGCTCTCGCGCGAGTGGCACGCCGTGGCCGACCGCATTGCCGCGGACGCCATCGTCATTGGGCCGCAGACGGCCGCCGTGACCAAGCTGCGCGCGGCGCGTCCCCAGGCCGTAGGCGCCGATCGTGTCGCCAACGCCGTCGCTGCCGAGACCTTCTACGGCGCCCCGGCGATCGTGGTGGACTTTGGCACCGCGACCAATATCGACGTCATCGACGAGGACGGCTATTACATTGGCGGAGCGATCGCGCCGGGCATCCGCATTTCGATGGACGCGCTCGCCGCCCGAGCCGCCAAGCTCGCCAGCGTTCCGCTCGAGGCGCCCGAGCACGCCATCGGCCGCGATACCGAGGAATGCATCAAGGTCGGTGCCGTAATGGGCGCCGCCTCCATGGCCGAGGGCCTGGTCGCGCGCATGAAGCGCGAGCTGGGGCGCGAGGACGCCACCGTTATCGCCACGGGCGGCCTCGCCAGCATCGTCGCCGATTCGACCGACGCCTTCGACATAGTCGACGGGCAGCTCACCATCAAGGGCATCTGCGAAATCTACCGCCGCATGCAGGAGCTGGGGTAGGACAGGGGCTTAAGTCGAGCATGCCCGATGCCACAGCCCCCGCAAACGTTCGCCAAGCCTATTCCTCAAAACTGAATTATTTTCAATTATGAGGAATAGCGGCTCCTCGAATACACCCAGCACAGCGATATCGTGCATGTTTCCTATTCCTCAAAAACGATAATTTTTCAGTTTTGAGGAATAGGGTGCTGACAACCCATTCCCCAGACAACAAGACCCTCCCCAGCACAGGCCGAAGAGGGCTTCGTTGTCATCGCTATCTTTGAGCGCGGGCACCTCGCGTTACAGTCCGCGAATCCGTACGGCCTCGGGCGGAAACTCCTGCTCGCCGGCATCGGTCTTGATGGTCGCGCGGCCCCAGATGTCCAGGCCCGCAAACACACCGACCGCAAGCGGCAAGCCGTTGGGCGACACCGCCGCGACCTGACGACCCAACAGTGGCACCATGTCAAAGTACTCGCCCAGCACCGGAGCCAGCGGGCCGGCAGCGCCCTGTGGTGTGTTGGCGGCAACCGCCCAGGTGTCCACGCGGACCAGCACGGCGGCGGCCAATGCCTCGATCAGCGCCTCATCTGCCATATCCACACCAAGCTCACCCAGCGCCGCACGCTCAATATCAACCGTCACCGCGGCAAACATGCCCGCAGCACCGGCACCGCCGTTCACGGCAACACGCGCGAGTGACGTCTCAAACGCAGGCGCACCGCACACGATGTCACTCGGCCACTGGATACCCACCTTACCGGCAAGGCCCAGGCCCGGCGTCGAAGCCGTGCCCACGAGCGCGTCCATCATGCCCATCGCGGCCACAAACGGCAGGCCGTGGAAGGCGTGCATATTCACATCCGGACGCACGACCAGCGAAAACGTCAGCGAAGCATCGCCCGCGTTCCATGCGCACCAGCCCGCTGACACGCCCTCGCGGCCCGCGTCACGCGCCGCGTCGAGCTCGGTACCGGCGACAACAGCATTCATCTCGATCATCTACATACGCCCCAATTCGCCCACGATATGGCCCACGCGATCCTCGGGTTCCTTGACCTCGACACCGTTATAGCGGAAGAACCGCGCCGGGTCGTGCATCAGGTCCTCGAGCGGCACCAGCACAAAGTCGCGCTCGCCAATGAGCGGATGCGGCAGGCGCAGCTTTTTGCCGCCGTGGGTCTCGCCGTCCATCCACAGCAGGTCCAGGTCGATGGTGCGCGGGCCGTTGGCCTTGGCCTTTTTGGAGCGGTCGCGGCCCAGCTCGGCCTCGATCTTCATGAGCTCGTCGAGCAGCACCAACGGCGCCAGCTCGGTCTTAATCTCGATGACGGCGTTGGCAAACGCGTCCTGGCGCGTCTCGTAGGCCGGCTCGCTCTCGTAGATCTTGGAGGAGTTGGACACGCAGGTGAGTGGAATCTCGGCGATCATGTCGCGTGCGGCGCGGATGTTGTCACAGCGATGCCCCAGGTTGGAGCCCACGGCCACAAACGCGCGGCGCGGCTGCGGCTTGGCAACCGCCCAGTAGCCGTTCAGGAACTGCGCAAAGCCCGCGGCGTCGTGCACGCGCACGATGTTGGCACCGGCCTGGATGGCACCCAGGCACACGCCAAACGTAGCGGCATCGCGCTCGGCGGCCTCGGTCACGCCCGAGACGGCGCCCACAAAGCGCTTGCGCGATACGGCGCACATGAGCGGATAGCCCAGTGACGCCATCTTGGCAGTCTCGCGCTGGATGACGATGTCCTCGTTGGCCGTCTTGCCAAAGCCCGGACCGGGATCGATGCAGATGCGGTCGCGCGACACGCCGGCGTGGATGAGCGCGCGGGCCTGGTCGGACAGAAAGCCCATGACGCGGCGCATGATGGGCGCCGAATCGGGCAGGGTGAAGCGGCGGAGCTGCGAGGTGGGCACGTAGGCTTCCTCGCGGCGGGCGCTGCGGCGCATCATGGCGGCCAGGCGGTCATTGGGCTCCGATGCGGCCTCGGTGGCCTCGGGCGCGGGCGCGACGGTCTCGGCAGCAGCAGCCTGCTCGGCGGCCGGCGTCTCCTGCTCGCTTGCAGGCTCGGTCGCGGGCTCAGGTTCGCCAAACGGCAACGAGGGCTGCACCACGCCGCCCGGAAGCTTGGCCTCCGGCTTAGGCTCGCCCAGCAACTTGCCGCGACGGCGACGGGCCGGCTTCTCGGCCTCGCGCGCGGCCTCGGCAGCCGCTTCGCGTGCCTTCTCGGCAACAAACGCCGCTGCCGAGGTATCGAGCTGCACCGTTGCGTGCGTGCGCGCGGGCGCGGCGACCTCGCCGGCATGCATCACGATGACGCCGCAGGTGCTCGTCTTAACAAACTCGACCATCTTGGGGTCGGTGAAGCCGGTCACGTCGTTGACGATCGAGGCGCCGCAGCGCACGGCCGCCTTGGCAACCGCCACGTGACGCGTGTCGATCGAGACGATGGCGCCCTCTTTGGCCAGCGCGCGCACCACGGGCAGCACGCGGCGAGCCTCCTCGTCGGGATTAACCGGGGTAAAGCCGGGGCGCGTGGACTCGCCGCCTACGTCGATGATGTCGGCGCCGGCGTCGAGCATCGTCAGGCCATACTCGATCGCGGCGTCCGGGTCGAAGTGCTCCCCGCCATCGCTAAACGAATCGGGCGTCACGTTGAGGACGCCCATGATGCGCGGACGGTCAAAGCTGAGCTCATACTTTCCGCACCGCCATGTCTTGCTGTCGTTCGCCATGAACATCCTCCTAAAATGCCCACGCCGCCGAGCTTGGGGAGCTGGCGGCGGGGTCGCTTTGCACTCAGTCTTTCTATTGTATCCGCGCGCGCGGGCTAGAACGCAAACGCGGCCGCGATGTCGCAAGAAATCAGCAGGTCGGCATTTGCATCCTGATCGGTGTGGGCAAGGTTGCATATGGCCAGTGTATCGCCGGTAAAGTAGCGTGTAAGGCCCGCCGCCGGATACACCACGAGCGAGGTCCCGCCTACAATGAGGGCATCGGCCGCGGCGATGGCGACAACGGCACCGGTCAACACATGCTCGTCGAGCGGCTCTTCGTATAGCACCACATCGGGCTTGATGCGACCACCGCACGCGGGGCACACGGGCACGCCCGCGGCGTCCTCGTGCTCGCGCGAGCAAATCCACTCGGCGCTATAGACCGCGCCGCACGACTGGCAAATGTTGCGATGGACCGATCCGTGCAGCTCGAACACGCGCTGTGAGCCGGCCATCTGATGCAGGCCGTCGATATTTTGCGTCACCACGGCATTTAGCTTGCCGGCACGCTCCAGCTCCGCCAGCTTGGTGTGGCAGCGGTTGGGCTTGGCGCCAAGCGCAATCATCTTGGTGCGGTAGAAGTCGAAGAACTCGGCCGGATGCGCCTCATAAAAGCTATGCGAGAGCATAGTCTCGGGCGGATAGGCAAACTGCTGATGATACAGGCCGTCCACGCTGCGAAAATCGGGAATGCCGCTCGCCGTGGAAACGCCCGCGCCGCCAAAGAAAACCACGCGCTCGTGGGTGTCGAACAGCTCCGCCAACGCCGCGGAGGCCTGCTTGGGATCTGTTATCGCTTGCGTCATGTTTGTCCTCCGTCCATGTTGGTCGGGGCGGCTGCGATTGCGCCGTCGCCCACGGAGCCCACCCCGCCCCTGTTGCGCTAATCTTAAGCCTGCAAACCCCGTCGAAAGGACACCATGCCTCAGACTTACACTTTCGCCTCGTGGAACGTCAACGGCCTGCGCGCCGTGCTCAAAAAGGACCCGAGCTTTATCCAGATCGCGCAAGAACTCGACGTCGATATCCTGGCGCTGCAAGAGACCAAGTTGCAAGAAGGCCAGGTCGATATTGACCTGCCCGGCTATCACCAAACCTGGAGCCACGCCGAGCGTAAAGGCTATTCGGGCACTGCGGTCTTTAGCCGCCAGGAACCGCTGTGCGTGCTGCATGCCGACGCGCTGTTACCCCACGCCGGCGAGGGCGAGGCGGCCGTACTCGTCGCCCAAGCCGCAACCGAGGGCCGCGTCTGCGCGCTGGAGTTCGACAAGTTCTGGTTTGTCGACGTCTATACACCCAACGCCCAAAATGAACTCGCCCGCATCGACGTGCGCATGGCCTGGGACGATGCTTACCGCGGCTTTTTGAACGCGCTCGAGCGCGAGACCGGCAAACCCGTCGTGACCTGCGGCGACTTTAACGTGGCGCACGAGGAGATCGACCTTAAGAACCCCAAGTCCAACCGCGGCAACGCCGGCTTTTCGGACGAGGAGCGCGGCAAGTTTACCGAGCTGCTCAACGCCGGCTTTACCGATACCTGGCGCGCGGCAAACCCCGACGTCGAGGGCGTCTACAGCTGGTGGAGCTACCGCTTTAATGCCCGCAAGAACAACGCCGGTTGGCGCATCGACTACTTCCTGGTAAGCGACGCAATCGCCGGCAACGTGCGCGACACGGGCATCCGCGGCGACATCTTTGGCAGCGACCACTGCCCCGTCACCCTCACGCTAGAACTCTAGCCCCAACCGATCCCCTGGGGGACAGAGGAAAACGGATCATTTTCACCTCGCGAGGAATCCACGCGGCCCACCCGCCACGAAACTGGCCCATCTACTACGTTTAAGCCACTACCCTCAACCACAGCGAACAACGCAAAAAGAAAACCGCAGGTAGAAAGCCTGCGGTTTTTCATAAAACGCGGTCATGGTCGGGAGTATCAAGCTAAACGTAGTAGATGGGCCAGTTTCGTGGCAAGCGCCGTCAACTGATTCCTTGGGGACGTCTGGGAACGGAAGAAAACGGATCGATTTGGCTCTCTGAGGACCACGGCGCCCGTCATATCAGCCGGCCATTCCAAAACTATGCCGGATTACGGGGCTAAATCGCGAGCACCCAACCATACGCAGCTTGGGAAAAATAAAACCGCAGGTAGACGGCTCGCCTATTTTCGAAAAATGACGGTATGGTCGGCCTATGCCAATCTGGCCCCGTAAACCGGCATAGTTTTGAAATGGCACCGCAGCAGTATTGGTCCTTGCTCCAGCACAACCTGCCCTACAGTCCGTATTTCACGACAACACGGTTGATGCGGCGGCACCAGGGCTTGTACAGGGCGGCCAAGAACACACAGGTCGCGAGACCGTGCGTGATATCGAACGGCACCGCCGTGACAAGACGCGCCATGGCGCCCGCCCACGTGAGCGGCTGCACAAAGCCGATGATGTCGTAGGCGTTGATTACAACTCCATAGAGCAGGCCCGACGCAAAGCCGTAGGTCAGCAGCGCCGGCATGCGCACGGTGCCATCGGCGCGATCAAAAGCGCCCGCATGCGCCAGCGCGCCGCCAACATAGCCAACCAGACCCCAGGCATACATCTGCCACGGCGTCCACATGCCCTGCCCAAAAAAGAAATTGCTGGTCAGCGCCGCCAGCGCACCGACCATGAAGCCGTTGCGTCGGCCCAACGTCGCCCCCGCGATAATGGCGATGGCGCTCACGGGTTTAAAGTCGGGAATGGGGCCGAACAAGATGCGGCCCGCCGCGGCCAGCGCCGCCAAAACCAGCGTTGGCATAATCTGGCGCAGGCCAGGTCGCGACGTCTCGTAACCCGCGAAGAACAGCGCAAGCACCAGCGCCACCACGACAAGCATGGCGAGCGCCGCCTGCTCAACGCCCGCCAGCAACGCCGCGGCCATCACCGCGGGAACCGCCAGCAGCAGCGGTATCTCCAGTTTTGCGAGTAGGCGCGCGACGCGATAATCCGTCATCCCATCACGCCCTATAAAACACGTTGTCGGCAAAGAAGTCGGCCGGCGGCTCCATGCAGGCAATCTCACCGTCAAACATCATGGCAATGTCATCGGCAACCTGCTCGGCAAAATCCAGATCGTGCGTGGCCATGATGACGGTACCGCCAGCCTCCGCATGGTCACGCAAGGCGCGGGCGATGATGCAACGGCTAGCCAGGTCCAAGCCCTTGGTGGGCTCATCGAGCAATAACAGCTCGGGGCCAATCAGAAGCAGTTTTGCCAATGCAAGCAGTTGACGCTGTCCGCCCGAAAGATCGTACGGGTGGCGCCCATCCAGGCCCGACAGCCCCAGGCTCGCCGCGCGCTCCCGCGCCGCAGCCTCGTCATATCCGCAGGTCGAAGCCCATTCCATCAGCTCGTCGCGCACCGTCTCGGCAACCAGCAACGCCTTGGGATTCTGAGGCAGCAGTGCCGCCGAGGCCGCCCCGCGCTCCATATGCCCACGCTGCAACTTGACCGTCTTGGCTAGCACCGAAAGCATTGTCGACTTGCCGCAGCCGTTGCCGCCAACAACCGCATGTACTGCGCCAGCCGAGAACGCCGCATCGAGTCCGCGCAGCACCCAGCCGGACGCTCGATCGTATCGAAACCAGCTCCCTGCCAGGGTGGTAGCCGACCCAGCGTGCATTTTTGGGAGTATTCGACATCCACCGGCGCTGCTGAAAACTCCGTTTTTTGCACGCCGCGAGGCGCCCCACCCTGGCGCCTCGCCAGAAAACAGCTCTTCGCGATGCCCCAAGGAGGCGATATCAGGCACCTCGCATACGCGCCCGCCCTCAATCCGATACGCACACGTCGCGTATTCGAGCATCGGGCGCGGCTGGTGCGTCGCCACAACAACCGTGCAGCCCAACTCGCGATTCACGCGAAACAGCGCATGCAGAAAACTCTTCTCGGCAACGGGATCCAGTTGGGACGTAGGCTCGTCGAGCAGTAGTACGCGCGGGCGCAACGCCAGCACGGCCGCCAGCGACAGCAGCTGCTTGCGTCCGCCCGAAAGCGTATCGGTATCGCGGTGGAGCCAATCCTCCAACCCAAAGAAATAGCTGGTCTCGGCCACGCGACGGCGCATCTCGTCGCGCGACATACCTAAGTTTTCCAGGCCAAACGCCATCTCGTGCCACACGGTTTCGCACACGATCTGGTTCTCGGGGTCCTGAAACACATAGCCCACGCGCTCCGCAGACGCCCGAACATCCATGTCGGCAACGTTCTCGCCCAGCACGCGCAGCTCACCAGCGCATTCGCCCGTCGGCGAAATCTCGGGTTTGAGCAGCGAGAGCAGCGTTGACTTACCCGACCCAGTACCACCTACCAGCAGCGCAAACGCACCTTGGGGAACAGACCAGTCGAGCCCGTCGAGCACCGGCGCCTCGGCCCCGGGGTAGGCAAAGCGCAGGTCCCGCACTTCAATCGCCGGCGCATCCGAGCCGCACGCCGCGCCCGCCATCATGCTTCCGTCCAACCGAGTCATCAGCCAAACCTCTTCTCGTCAATCGCGCGCAGCACGCAGGGCAGCGCCATCCAGGCCGCGTATACAACATAGCCTGGCCACGGCGCCGGCACCGATAGTTGCGGGTAAAACGAATACTGCGCCGTCGCGGCCCACGCCACTGCCGCCGTGGCCACACCAAACAGCGCAAGCGCAACCAGCGCGGCAACATCGCCGCGCCCCAGCCGATACCGCGCGTACGTCGTGCGGCGCGTCGCGGCACCCCACCCACGGGAGCGCATGGCGTCCGCGCGCTCCAGCGAATCCTCCATGCCCCAGTCCATCAACACGCTCGATGCCCGTAGGCGCGAACGCACGGGGTCGGCCGACGCATGCCCCGGCACATCAATCGCATCCTGCACCGCCAGTACCGTACGACCGCGGCGCAAAAACTGCGGGATAAGCCGCATGCACATCGAGATCATGAGCGCGATCACCGGCGCGGTGTTGCCCAGAAGCGCAAGCACCTTGTCGTAGCTAAGCATCGATGCCGCAGCCTCAAACCACAGTACGCTCGCCACAAACAGCCCGCCCATGCACAGGCCGTATACCATGCTCTCCAGATACACCGCGCGCATGCCAATACGGAACAGCTCCGTCGAGCCCGAGGCGCTAAACAGCGGATTGAGCACCGCGATGATCAAAATCACCGGCAGCTGCCAGCGAAGCGCCCCCAACGCACGCGCGGCGCCGCGCGTCGCAAACCCGTACGCCAACCCGCCCGCAAGCGACAGTGCAATCAGCACCGGCTGCATCGAGAACATGGTGAATCCCAGCGTCAGCACCATGTAGAGGGCCGGCACCGCCGGATGCGACATCGAAAATGCCGCAACGGGCTCGTTGCCCGATTCCTCTCGTATGATATCCACGGGCACCTCCCATCCCTCGCGCAAAACGCCAACGCCGCAGCGCCGCCGCCATGCACAACCAGCGCAAATACCACGTCGGCGGTACCGACATCGGCCGCCATGCGCCAATCGTTACGCGCTCATCATATGCCTGCGGTATCATATTGCGCCGTGTATCGTTTCCAAACACACGTCTCTATAACGTAACAGGAGATCACATGGACGCAACCGCAATTATCCTCGCCGCCGGTGAGGGCACCCGCATGAAGTCGAACCACTGCAAGGTTTCGCACAAGATCCTGGGTAAGCCCATGGTTCAGTGGATCGTCGACGCCACCATCAAGGCCGGCTGCAGCCGCGTCGTGGTCGTCATCGGCAGCCACGCCGACGAGATGCGCGCCCTTATCGACGGCGCCTACGCCAACAGCGCCACCAAGGTCGAGTGCGTCGAGCAGACCGAGCGCCTGGGCACCGGCCACGCCGTAAAGGTCGCGCTCGAGGCCTGCGGCATCGCCGAAGGTCCGGTCGTCGTGCTCAACGGCGACCTGCCGCTCATCACCGCCGACACCGTCGCCAAGTTCGCGCAGACCGTCGCTACCGGCGAGCTCGCCTGCACCGTCATGACCATGACCCCGCCCGACCCCTTCGGCTACGGCCGCATCAAGCTGGGTGCCGACGGCCAGATTGAGCGCATCATCGAGCAGAAGGACTGCACGCCCGAGCAGGCCGCCACGCTGCTCGAGTGCAACGCCGGCTGCTACGCCTTCGACGGCGCGCAGCTCGCCGCCCACATCGACGAGATTGGCAACGACAACGCACAATCCGAGTACTATCTGCCCGACATGCTCGAGATCCTCAAAGGCCACGGCCAGGCAGTCTCCATCTTCCACTGTGACGACTACCGCGACGGCCTGGGCGTCAACAGCCGCATCCAGCTCGCACAGCTTACCGCCATCGCGCGCGACCGCATCAACGAGCATTGGATGGCCGAGGGCGTTACCTTCATCGACCCCACGCAGGCCTGGATCGGCCCCGATGCCGTTATCGGCCGCGACACCGTCGTGTGGCCGCAGACGCATCTGATCGGCCACGTCACCGTGGGCGAGGAGTGCCAGCTCGGCCCCAACAGCCGCCTCACCGACACCACCGTCGGCAGCGGCTGCACCATCGACGAGACCATCGCCATCGAAGCCGTCATCGAGAACGGCGTCGACTGCGGCCCGCGCGCCTACCTGCGCCCGGGTACCCACATGCTCGACGGCTCCAAGGCCGGCACGCACGTGGAGATCAAGAAGTCCACGATCGGCGAGGGCTCCAAGGTTCCGCACCTGTCCTACATCGGCGACACCACCATGGGCGCCGGCGTCAACGTGGGCGCGGGCTCCATCACCTGCAACTACGACGGCGTGCACAAGCACAAGACCGTCATCGGCAAGGATGCCTTCATCGGTTCCGACACCATGATGGTCGCGCCCGCCCAGATCGGCGACGGCGCGCTCGTGGCCGCCGGCTCCGTCATTACCGAGCCGGTTCCGGCTGACGCACTCGGCCTGGGTCGCGCCCGTCAGGTAAATATTGAGGGCTGGGCCGCCGATTACCGCCGCCGCCTGCACGAGGACGACGAGGTATAACGTTTTACCAAGCACAAAAGGAGCTGTTCCCATGGGGACGGCTCCTTTTTCTATGCTGACCTGCGCGACCGGATGAGTGGTCGGTTCGTGTCCGTTGACGGTAAAGACGTTATCAAGACCCGATTAACCCCGCCGCGCGGTTACAATGCAAAAAGGCATCTATATGGCATTCGATGTATAAAGGAGAAGGGTAATGCCGATTAATGATCCCGAGAAGTCGGAGAATATGCGCAAGTCCATCCGCGTGTATTCCGGTTCCTCCAACCGTCCCCTCGCTCAGAAGATTGCTGAGTACCTTGGGGTCGAGCTTTCGGGCCTTACGCTAAAGCAGTTCGCCAATGGTGAGATTTACGCCCGCTACGACGAGACCGTCCGCGGCGCCGACGTCTTCCTGATTCAGTCCGTGGCCGGCGGCAATGTCAACGACATGCTCATGGAGCTGCTCATCGCCACCGACGCTGCCAAGCGCGCATCCGCCCGCTCCATCACCGCCGTTATCACCCACTACGGCTATGCCCGCCAGGACCGCAAGGCCGGCCCGCGCGAGCCCATCACCGCCCGCCTCGTCGCCAACCTGCTCGAGCGTGCCGGCGTCAACCGCATCATCACCCTCGACCTGCACCAGGGTCAGATCCAGGGCTTCTTTGATATCCCGGTTAACCACCTGTCTGCGCTGCCGCTGTTTGGCCAGTACTACAACGACATGCACTTCGACACCGACAACCTGGTTGTCGTCTCCCCCGACGTGGGTCGTGCCAAGGCCGCCAAGAAGCTGTCCGACATGCTCGGCTGCGACCTGGCCATCGCCCACAAGGGCCGTCCGCGCCACAACGCCGCCGAGGTCATGGGCATCATCGGTGACATCAAGGGCAAGACCTGCATCATCAACGACGACATGATCGACACCGCTGGCACCCTGTGCGCCAACGTCAAGGAGCTCAAGGCTATGGGCGCCGGCGACATCTACGTGTGCGCCACCCACGGCATCTTCTCCGGTCCGGCCATCGAGCGTCTGAACGACGCCCCCATCGTCGAGTGCGTCGTCACCGATGCCATTCCCGTCGAGGTCGGCGGCAAGATTAAGACCATCTCGGTCGCCGAGGAGTTCGCTCAGGCCATCTCCGCCGTTTACCACGAGGAGCCCGTCTCCACGCTCGTCGGCGGCGACTTCGCGCTGTAGCCTGCCACGCATCGCATCATCTTTGATGCTTTTAAAGGGTCGGAAGCTCGCTTCCGACCCTTTTTCTATCCCTCGCCAACCTTCCCTGGACAATTAGTTCAAATTTGTATTTTCTTGGGCGCCCACATGGACCACTTGATGCGCCAAAGGTTCACCTGCCGGCATAATCTCGGCCAATCTCTCCTCTTATGGACGTCTTCACTATGCCATTCACTCTATTTTGCCCACCGAACCCTTCGACAATGGCGGAACGCTTCAATCGCCTTATACAAATCTGAACTAACTGTCCAACACCTATCTCGATCCATGCCTCCAAGGTCAAACAAGCGCCCTGAGCCCCGCTTTTTCAAGGCCCCTCGCACGATCTGCTACCGTCTGCGGCGCACGACGCCCCTTTGAGCGAAAAGAACGCCACGGCTGCATCATTTCGCCGACGGCTTAGTACTTTATAGCTATGACCACTGTGATCTCACATTTCTCCGCCCTCCGCGCAATTCGCCGCGCTCGACGGGCGTACTCTGCGCTTCCGTGGGGCATCATCGATGACAGGCAACAGGCACAAGCCCTTGCAAGTTGTGTTCCCAACAAGGACGCCATAGACTTTGTAGCTCTTGCGATGCTTGACGCCTGGAGCGAAGACGACTCCGAGCGCCTAGATCTCCTTGTTGCCGGCGGCAACAACAGACGGCCCGACGGACGTCTTCTCCAGCACAGCGTCACCGCCCCGCTTCCCGCGGAAGCAATCATGCACATCGAAGCTGACATCTACGCAACGTCTCCCGCCATGACAGCCATGTTGTGCTCTAGGAATGAGCCTGTAGCCAAAGTCCTGATGCTTCTCATGGAGCTGCTGGGGTCCTACTCCCTTCCGCCCGAGATAACCAACCCCATCGCCCACGACGACACGTGGCCCAAGGCCGGTAGCTCCGAAGCGATGGACGATCTTGATTGTCATGGCGGCCAGCCGGCACCCGGAAAGCAAGACGAAACCCGCTACGAACAGGCGCACTACAAATGCGAGCCTGCCACAACCATAAATGAGCTCGAGGCAGTCGCACAGTTTGCCAAAAGTAGCTCCTACGCCTCGTTTCGCACGGCCGTCAGACTCGCCCGAGCAGGATCCGCATCCCCAGCGGAGTCCTTAATGTTCGCCGTCCTGGGCGCGCCCATGCGCTTTGGCGGATTCGGATGCTGCAGCCTGCCCATGGGAGGCCTGCTACTCAACCATCGAATCGACTTCGACACTCTTGCGGTCAACATGTCCTCAGGCATCCCCTATGCCATCTGCGACCTATATTGCCCGGCAGCCGGAGTCGACAACGAATACAACGGAATTGGGCATGAGCTTCAAAATGCTCGCATCCACGATGGCAATCGAAATAATGGACTCAAGGCAATGGGCATCCACGTCCTGGTTATCAATCGCGACCAAATGAAAGACCTTGTTGCGCTCGAAGCCTTCGCACAAATGATGCATCGACTCGCTGGGGTTCGGTTCCGCTATCGCATCAAGGGTTATCGCAAACGTCAAGCCGCATGGCTCAACGCCCTTCGGGCCGGAATCGGCCTCGCGCCGGTCTAGAAAGCGTATCTCGACAACATCGCCGAGCAAGGCTGGACAGTTAGTTCAGATTTGTATAAACAGACGGCTTATTTCAAGGCGCTTTGCTGCCATCTCGGGGCCAATCACCTCATTTAAAGGCTCGAATGGCTTCGAAATAGCGCAAAACGTGCGCCCCAAAGCACCGAAACGGCTCCATGTCTCCGATTTTGGCAGCCGAGAGCCTCTTGCTTTATACAAATCTGAACTAACTGTCCACCCCGGTTTCCTGCAACCGCTCAAACGCCCTCAACTCACCTCAATTGCCCTCCATTTGACAGCGGCAACAGGGTCGCTCACCATAGCAGGCGACAAATCAACGAAAGGATGAACATGGCAGCTGCACAGCCGCTTAAGATTCGCATGGTTGCCGGGCTTGGCAACCCGGGCGAGGAATATGCCGAGACCCGCCACAACGCCGGCTTTAAGGCGATTGACGAGCTGGCCCGTCAGGCCGGCGTCACGTACTGGAAAAACCAGGCCGGCGCCGAGGTCGCACTCATCAACATCAACGATCCCGAGGAAGAGGGTGGCAAGCGCCAGATCGTGCTGGTCAAGCCGCAGTCGTATATGAATACCTCGGGCGGACCCATCTCCAAGCTCTGCCGCGAGTACAAGATCAAGGCCGAGGAGCTGCTCGTCATCCACGACGAGCTTGACATTCCCGCCGGTGACGTGCGCGTCAAGGTGGGCGGTGGCCACGCCGGCCACAACGGCCTGCGCTCCATCATCGACAAGATGGGCAGCCGCGACTTTAGCCGTATCCGCATCGGCATCGGCAACCCTCCCGGCAAGATGGCCGTGGCAGACTATGTGCTCAAGCAGCTGCGCGCCCGCGAGGCCGAGGACTTCCAGGACACCTGCGCCCGCGCCGCCGTCGCCGCCGGTCTCGCCATCGTGCACGGCGTGATCTATGCCCGCGACCACGTCAACGGCGCCGCTTCCTCCAACGGCAAGCACTAAAACCTACCATTTAGGGATGTTTATTTTGGCAGGTTTTATCTACAGAAACGCCCCGGTGGCCGCATCGCAATAAACCCCGCGCTGCCATACACGCATAACACCCCAAAGGGGGCCGGCCTCATCACAACCCGAGGCCGGCCCCCTTTGCCGTTTTGCCTGATAAAACCGACCAAAATAAACCTATCCCTATTTGGTAGGTCGAAGTGGATAAACCCTTTTCCCAACCGCCGAAGATACACGTAAACGGCATGTCCATGAGGGTATAATTTGCACCGTATGTCTGCACAACGCCTGTGCGCGTACGGTTTTATTCGGGCTACCGTCCATTTCCGTGGAGGCACGGTTCGGCAGCCCTAACAAGAGAGGGGTTCTATGTATAAGATCCTGGAGAAGACGCAGTTCTCGGAGAAGGTGTTCAAGTTCCGCATCGAGGCGCCTGCAATCGCCAAGCATGCGCACGCTGGACAGTTCCTCATGGTCCGCGCCAACGAGACGGGCGAGCGCGTCCCGTTTACCCTGGCCGGCTGGAACGGTGACGAGGGCTGGGTCGAGTTCATCTTCATGGTGATCGGCAAGACCACCGAGATGCTGTCCACCTATGAGGCCGGCGAGTCACTGCGCGACGTCGTGGGCCCGCTGGGCGTTCCCACCGAGATGGCCGAGGGCCCCTGCGCCGTCATTGGCGGCGGCGTCGGCCTGGCAATTGCCTTCCCGGTCGCCAAGCACCTGGTCGAGACCGGCCACGAGGTGCACGCCATCATGGGCGCCCGCACCAAGGACCTCCTGCTCATGGAGGACCAGTTCCGCGAGCTCCTCGACGAGGACCACATCCATATCACCACCGATGACGGCTCCTACGGCGAGCAGGGCGTTGTCACCGCTCCGCTGGAGCGCCTGCTGCAGGACAAGGCCGTGAGCCAGGTCTTCTGCGTCGGCCCCGTTCCGATGATGAAGTTCTCGACCCTCACCGCCCAGAAGTACGACACCCCCATCACCGCGTCGCTCAACCCCATCATGGTTGACGGCACCGGCATGTGCGGCTGCTGCCGCGTCGAGGTGGGCGGCGTGACCAAGTTCGCTTGCGTCGACGGCCCCGACTTCGATGCCACCCTGGTCGACTGGGATGACCTTCGTGCCCGCCAGGCCGCTTACCGTTCCGAAGAGGGCGCGTCCCTCAAGGCCTATGAGGAAAAGAGCTGCGCATGCCACTAGTTAACGGTCGTTTCGTTGCCGATATGAAGTCGCCCCGCACCCCCGATAACGAGGAGCCGGCTGCCGAGCGCGCCTGCGACTTCCGCCCCGTCGACAAGGGCTTCACCGAGGAGATGGCGCTGGCCGAGGCCGAGCGCTGCTTCAACTGCAAGAAGCCGTTCTGTGTCGAGGGCTGCCCCGTCAACATCAACATTCCCCGCTTTATCGAGCAGATCCGCGAGAAGGACTTTGGCGGCGCCCTCGATACCATCCGCGAGGACTCCATGCTTCCCGCCATCTGCGGCCGCGTCTGCCCGCAGGAGAACCAGTGCGAGGGCAAGTGCATCCGTGGCAAGAAGTCCGAGCCCGTGGCCATCGGCCAGCTCGAGCGCTTCCTGGGTGACCGCCCCGAGCTCGCCTCCACGCCCAAGATGGCCCCCAAGAACGGCAAGAAGGTCGCCGTCGTCGGCTCCGGCCCGTCCGGCATCACCTGCGCCGGCGAGCTCGCCCGCAACGGCTTTGACGTCACCGTCTTTGAGGCATTCTTTACCGGCGGCGGCGTGCTGGTCTACGGCATCCCCGAGTTCCGTCTGCCCAAGGCAGTCGTCAAGCGCGAGATTGACGGCCTGGAGGACATGGGCGTCAAGTTTGAGTACAACTCCGTCGTGGGCAACATGGCCACGGCCGAGGAGCTGTTCGAGCAGGGCTTCGACGCCATCTACGTGGCGACCGGCGCTGGCCTGCCCAAGTTCCTCAACGTCCCCGGCGAGAACCTGCCCAACGTCTTCTTCGCCAACGAGTACCTCACCCGCGTGAACCTGATGAAGGCCAACAAGTTCCCCGAGTACGACACCCCCACCAAGCACGGCAAGAACGTCGTCGTCTTTGGTGGCGGCAACGTGGCTATGGACGCCGTCCGTACCGCCAAGCGCCTGGGCGCCGAGCACGCCATCATCGCCTACCGTCGTACCGAGGACGAGATGCCCTGCCGTCGCGCCGAGCTGCACCATGCTAAGGCCGAGGGCGTCGAGGTCCTGCCGCTCGTCTCCCCGCTCGAGTTTGTCGCTGGCGAGGACGGCTCCGTGTGCGCCGTCAAGGTCCAGAAGATGGAGCTCGGCGAGCCCGACGAGTCCGGCCGTCGGCGCCCGGTGCCCATCGAGGGCGCCATCGAGGAAATCCCCTGCGACGTCGCGATCTCGGCTATCGGCACCAACGCCAACCCCTTCGCTGCCAAGATCGGCGGCAAGATGGAGCTCAACAAGTGGGGCTACATCGTTGCCGACGAGGAGACCGGCCAGACCACCGATCCCCGCATCTGGGCCGGCGGCGACATCGTCACCGGTGCCGCTACGGTCATTCTGGCGATGGGCGCCGGCAAGAAGGCCGCTGCTTCCATCACCAAGAGCCTGCTGGGCGAGTAATCACCCACAGCGCTAGCCATCAAACGGCAAAGTCCCCGTCGAGCACACGCCCGGCGGGGACTTTTTCTATGCCGACCGCCCAAACCACCACGATGGGGACAGGCACCTTTGTGGTGGTTGGGGACTTGGCCGGCGAACCAATTCCGACGTTTGTCTCAATCTGTAACAGCCAGACCCTGTTGAGCCTCGTAGTTGTTGCAGATCAAGATATTGTGCGAACGTCCGCCCGTTCATCTCAATCTGTAACAGTTAGAGGCCAAATTCCTCGCTACGTGTTACAGATCGAGACGTTAGGCTGGCGGCTGAACAGTTCATCTCAATCTGTAACACCTGGAGCCGTTTTGGGCAGCTTGGTGTTACAGATTGAGATTTTGCATAAGCCGAGGATGGGCGCTGTCGCCAAAAACCTAGCGCTTGCGGCGCTTGGTCGCGGCAACACCGGCGGCGGCAACGGTTGCGCCGGCGATACCCAGGGCGGCGACCGTCATCGCAGTGGCGTCTCCCGTGTTGACGAGCGCAGCGTTATCGGACTTCTTACCGTTCTTGCCCTTACCCTTGGACTTGTCCGTCGTCACCGTTGTCGTCGTCGAAGTCGAACCACCCGCAGGAACCCCGGTACCGCCAGAGCCATCCGCACCGCCACCCTGCTCGCCGCTGCCAGGCGTCGGCTTGGGTTCCGGCTTGGGCTCGGGCTCCGGCCCGGGCTCCGGCTTGGGCTCAGGCACCGCCTCATCGGTCACCGTAATCGTAATGTTCAAGCGCTCCGAATACTCGCTGTACGACATGCCGGGACGCTGCGCCGCAATGCGCACATACATGTTGCTATCAAGCACAATAGGCTCGGTGTACTTTACGCGGCCTTCGTCACGGCAGGGGCAGGTGTCGTTGGTGGTGTACCAAATGGTCGCGCCATCCTCCGCCGAAAGCTCCAGCTTCGTGCCCTTGGGCACCGTAATGTAGTTCTCCTTGGGCGACCATGCACCAAACGTCGTCGCACCAATCGTCGCCACCGGTCGCGCCGGTCGCACTGCCTCGGCAGACACGCGAACGTCGACCTGCTTGGACAGCGCCGTGCCGTCCACCGTCGCCGTCAACGTCGTCAAGCCGGGCAGGGCACCGTGCAACATAAACGTCGCCGCGCCGTCCTCGCCCGTCACGGCCTGGGTGGCATCGACAGAGCAGATAGCCGAGGATTCCAGCCCAACACTAACCTTGGCGCCCGCAAACGGCTTGCCCGCCTTATCGGTCACATGTGCCACCAGCTCAAAGTCGCCGCCCTCAAGCATGGTCACAGCTTGTTCCACGTTGAGCTTGAGCTTGTCGGCACGAACGCCCACGGCAAGCTCCCCGCTTGCCCAGCGCGACATGGCCGTGCCGGCATAGTTCCGAGCACCGTCGAGCTCAAACGACACCGTCGAGCCCGCCTCACACGCATCGGCATAGCGAATACGCAGCACGCGCGACAGCGGCCTGCCATTGGGATCGTCCTGCTTGTCGAGCCACGTATACGTCACGTCGCCCAAGCCCTGCGCGCACAATGCGACCAGGGCATCGTCACTCGCATCCATATACTGCGTAAACTCAACCTCGACGCAATCGGTATAGGCATGGACCGAAGCTACCTCGGGCGCCGCCGTCGACACCAAACCAATGTTCACCTCAGTCTGAATCGGCGGCACGCGCAGCCAAGCCGAACGCGCCTCCTCATACCCGTCCTTGGTCACGCGCACCTGATACCATCCGGTCGGCGTATTCCAGTTGTACGCACCGTCCGCACCCGTTGCAAGCGGATTGTCCTGCTCATACTCCTCGGCATCCCAACGCGTGGCATTGGTGCCGGCCGCATCGTCGGCGCTCCACAGCTCAACCGTCGCACCCTTGACCGTATTGGACAGCAGGCCCTCGTACACCACGCCCGCAGGGTCGGGTGCAGCCTTGGCGGCCACATGGCGGTAACGCGCCTCGAAGATCGACTGCATCTTCTCGTCCGAGATCAAGCCGTCCTTGTTGGCGTTATAGACCTCAGCATCGGTCAGCTCACCCCAGTTGACCGTAATACGATTCTGGCACGCGCGCTCCACCTGCTCGCAGGCAACATCGTAGGCGCATTCGGCATTGGTCAGCTTAATCGCGCGCTCCGAGCCCACACTCGTCGAAGCCGCGTCATAGGCAGCGCCCACCACAGTACCCGCCGAACCGGCCGTCAGCACGCCGGCGATTGTCATAATGGAGCCCACCGCCACATCGGTGCTGTCGTGGCAGAGCTGGCGATACAGCAGATCCTCAAACGCACGCGCCTTCTCCATGGCATCACGCAGCGCGTAAATGCACTTCCAGTCATCCTCGGTCTTCTCGGGCTTGGCAAGCAAGCGCGTATGCTGAAGCTCATAGCCCTCGCGCTCGCCCTTCACCTTCTGCATACGGACGTTCACGTTCTCCCAGTTCTTGCTGGCATCGTTCACGCCGTAAATGCCGGTAAAGATTCCGATGCCCTGGGTCGCCGCGGGAAACGCCTGTCCGGCTGCCTTCCACGCATCGGTCTTAAAGACCTGGCCGAACATCTCGCACTCGATCTTATAGCCCTTGAGTGAGCGAATCGTGCGGATGAGCTTCATGTGGGCGCTGACGTCACCGTTGCGCTTCCAAGCCATAAGCCAACCGCGAATCGTAGAGTTATTGAGGCTGTGGACTACGTTCCAGTTATCGTACAGATTGTCCAAAATGTCGCATTGCATGGCGATCGAGTTAAACAGCAGCGCCTGGTTTTTGTTGTTATTGGAGTTCTCGATAAACTCAGACTCAATGTAAGCGGTCTCGTCGCCATCGGGCGCGGCGACCTTAAAGCCCTTGACGGTATCGTCGTCAGCCGCCTTGTAGCTCAGCGAGCTGCCGAGCGCCTGGCCCAAATCGTTAAACCCGCTCGTCGACTGGCCGTTGTACTCGCTGGCCTTAATGCCCGCACACTTGTTGAGCGCCGCAGCGGTTGCGTCATTCCAGCTTCCGTATTGGTTGAGCTGGCCGATACCCATCGACTGGCCCACCAGATCCTCGGCCTGCTGGGCAATAAACTCCGCTCGCGATGCATGGTCAACAAGCTCCTTGAGCGCCGCCGCGTCCGCCGCGCTTGCACCCTGGGCCGACGCGAGTTCCTGGTACCAATCCTCGCCGGTGCCGTACGCGTCCTCAAAGATCATCTTGTCCACATTGACGCCATAGCTGTCGCCCTGCTTGGTCAGCAGCGCCGACGAGCCGCCAACCGCAGCCTTAAGCTCGGCGGCAAACTGCGCGGCCTCGTCGTTGCCAGCATCATCACCCTCGCCGTCGCTGGCAGCAGGGGCGCGACGAGCCTTACGGACAGCTCCATCTTGGGCTTCGCCCTCCTTGCTGGCTTCGTCCTCTTTACCGTCCTTCTCTTCCTCAGCAAACGCATCGGCGACCATCTGGTCAATCGCGTCGTTAAAGGCCTCGTCGACATCATTAAACGAGTTATCCATCATATACTCGTGCCACTGCTGCACGGCATTCGAGAACTCCTGCTGGCGCTCCTCGGCCGCGGCAGAATGCTTTTTGGCCGAAGCGTTGGCGTCAAAATTCAGCATGGTCATAAGCTGAGCATTGGAGATGCGATAGGTCTGCGACATAAAGATTTGCTCAAAGTTGCCGCAGTTCACATAGGTCGAGTCATTCGCCTTGTTAAACTCGTCGAGCAGCTTGAGATACCCCTCGTCCACATACTCCGCCACATAGCGCACACGGGTGCCCTCGCGCGACTTTTGAGTCAGAGGAATCGTCACCGTCTTGCCATCCACGCAGTCCACGTACAGGTCGAGCGTGTCGGCGGCCTCTTCGTTTCCCACCTCGAGCGTGATGTCAAAGGTCCAGTAGGCGTTTTTCTTTTGTGGCAGATGATGGAAGGTCCACAGGCTCTTGCCGGTGTCCTTGCCGTCCTTGACCAGGTTTTGCGTACCGCCACGATACGTCACATCAAAGTTCCAGACCGAAGCGCCCGGAACATAGCGCACATAATTGCGAGCCGTCACCTCTGCGGTAGCCGCGGCGACGTCGGTCGACCCCACGCGTGCCTCGAGCATCACGCGCTCGGCGGCAAGCGTATCCTGCGGCAGGTCGTATTCAATCTTGGCACGGCCGAGTTTATTGGTCTTGCCAGTGTACTTTGCGGTCGAGGCGCCCGCGCCCACGGTAAGCTGCACGCTTTTGCCGGGCGCCGCATAAACGTAGGCCACATTGCCCAGCAGGCTGTGGACGTCGGTGCTGTCGACCTCGATGCGCGATCCGCTAACCTCGAGTGTGGTGCTTCCCAGCGGCAATGTCACCTCGCCTAGCGTAATAAGCGGCGAGATGGCATAGATGCCCGCGGCCTTAGGCTTAAAGCGCACAAACACATCGGCGCCCATGCCCTTCTTCATATCGAGAACGAGGTTGTCGCCCTCCCAAGTTGTGCCAGCCCACATGGCATCGGAGCTGGCGCCGGCTTCGCGAGCGCCTGCGGACACATCCTCGACGGCATCCTTGGCCAGCGGAATCTCAATCTTGGCAGCCTGGCTGTCCTTGAGCTCGTAATGAATGCGCAGCTCGGTCTCCACGCCAACGACCGCGGACGAATCAGCGATAACCGAGCCCGCCGTCAGCCCACGCTCGGCACGATACGTCTCCACGTCAAACGTGGGGACGTCGAGCGTCACGTCGAGCTGTTTGCCGTCCTCAATCTTCACCTGCTTTTGCGCGATATGCTTACCCACGGTCAGCCCTAGGCGGCTAAACGTGGAATAGCTCGTCGCTTGGATGTCGTAGCTCGTCTTGTTAAAGGCGACGATGGTGTACGAACCGGCCTTGAGGCGCGGCGTCTCGGCCTTCATGATAGGCGTGGTGCCATCGTCTTCGTAACCCATCAAATAGGTGACACCGTCGGCAACGAGCTTGCCGTCGGACGTACGGAACACCAGCACGCGGTTGGCGCCCTGGTAGTCGCCCCTGGTCGTGACCGTCGCCGTGCCCCAGGGCTTCAAGTCGATATCGACCTTGCCGGCCGAAGGCTTCACCGTCGCCGTCGCCCCACCCAGCCTGAGGCTGTCTTTGGGCTCGAGCGTTATCTCCAGATCCTGGTCCGCGTCGGCAATGGCCTGCGACACCACAAGCGCTGTGCCTTGGATACGGAAGTCGTTTTCTTTGTCACCCTTGGCAGGCTTAAGCGTCTTGCCGCCGCTCTTCACCGTCAGATCGATCTTATCGAGACTATCGAGCTCAATGCGTTCGGTCTTATCCTGGCCCACAATCGGTTCAAGATAGCCCACGTTGAGCTCAATCGCGCGCGAGGCCGGAATCTTGGTAAAGTCCTCCGCCTTAATCTCTCCGATATTCCATGTGCCCGTCATCTGGTCGCCCGGGCGCGCCAGCACCATGTCATAGTAACCGCTGAGCGAAATGCGCAGGGTGGCTGCTGTCTTGGAGAGAGCGTCCGCTGTAAAGCTGCCGTCATCGCCAACCGCCAGCGGCGTGGACTGCCCCGCCTGCACGAGTGTAGCCGTCGCGCTCTGGGGAAGTTTGCCCGTCACCTGGGCCGCCTCGCCCATCCACTCAAACGTGTAAGCAGGCTTCGAGGAATCGACGGAGTCCTTGCGATCGGCCACGGCATCGGCAAGCTTTTTGACCATCGAGGGGTTGCCAGCCGAATCGGTCGCATAGGCATAGATGATCTGGCCTTCACTAAAGGGAATCGCATACGTTACGCCATCGATTGTCACGCGCTCATTATAGTCGCCCGGATATCCCGCCTCACCAAACTGAAGATCGGGGTTCATCACGCGCAGGACAACGGCATTATGGTTCGTCTCGTTTCCGTATCTCGTGTTCTCAAAAGCTCCCCACTCTATCATTTCCACGCTTTTGGGTAGCACAATCTCTTTGCCGGCAATCGCAGGATCAAGAGAGGCGAACGCGAGCGCCCCGATAGATTTGACACCATCGCCAATCGTCACCGACGACACAAAGGAGCACCCGTCAAAGGCATGTTGCTCAATCCGCTCCACCGTGCCCGGCACATCGATCTGCGTAAAGGTGAGTACCGTTGTGTCCGAGACATAGAACTGTGGCACGCCGCAATAGGCGAATGCAAGATAGTCGATAGTTTTGACCGAAGGCGGCAGCGTTGCCACCACATTGTCGTCAAGTTGTTCACATTCCTTAAAGGCCTGCTCGGGAATCGTGGTAAAGGCCGCGTTGTTGGGCCAGGTTACCGTTTGGAGCGTCTTGCTTTTGTAGAATGCATAGCTCTTGAGCTCCTCGACCGAATCGGGCAGTGCGATTTCTTTGATGCTGCTGCCGCCCAAGCCTCCAACCGAGCGGACATGCGAATTAGGGGCGAAGGTGATCGATGTGAGCGCAGCGCTTCCCATACCCGTAAGGCTTACGACATTTTTGTCGTCGATGGTCGAGGGCACCTCCAACGTGGTAATGCCCGCGTCGCCATACTCGATAGAAATTTCGTTGGTGAGGCTATCAATCGAGAAGTAGTACTGCGCGGGGGTCTGCTCGTCGGCCACGTAGCCATCGTCGTATTCGTCCTTTACGCCCGTGGCGCCCTTCGAGGTTGCCCAGAGTTCAAGTTCCTCGTTCCAGGTCGCCTCGGTGCCGGAAGCCTCCTCTTGCTTTTGCTGCTCGGCGAGCTCCTTGCCCTCGACAAGATCGGTGGCAAGCGTACCCGCAGGTGTGCTCTCGGTCTGTCCGGCGCCCGTCAGGCCCGCCGCCGATGCAATCTCGGAGGCCGGGGGCGTAGGGGTGTCACCGGCCTCGAGCGCTGTGGGGTCGGCAGCGTTGGCGGCATCGGCATCGGGCGCGGGGTCGGCAGCGTTGGCGGCATCGGCATCGGGCGCGGCGTCGGCGGCGTCGGCGGTGTCTACTTGGTCGACATCCGTCTGCACAAAGGTGCTATCGATGGTGAGCACCTCAGCAAACGCGCCCGCAGGCAACGAGCCCGTCACCATAGTGAGGGTCACCGCGGCAATGGTCAGGCGGCGGCAAAGCGCTCGAACAGTAGTCCACCTCATGGTCGTTCCTTTCCTGCAAACCAAAAGTCATCCAGCGTAATCGTTGTCCAAAAACAAAGCGAACGGTAGGTTCATATATACGAACCTACCGTTCTACCTGCGCAAACCGCCACAAAGGGGACAGGCACCTTTGTGGCGGTTCTGGACTTGGCCGGCCAGTTAGTCTCAATCTGTAACAGTTAGAGGTCAAATTCCCCGCTTGGTGTTACGGATCGAGACATTAGATTGGCGGCCATTCGGTTCATCTCAATCTGTAACATCTAGAGCCGTTTTGGGCAGTTTGGTGTTACAGATTGAGATTTTGCTGAGGCCGAGAACGAGAGCCGTCACCCAGCTCTAACGCTTGCGGCGCTTGGTCGCGGCGATGCCGACGGCGGCTACGGTTGCGCCGGCGATGCCTAGGGCGGCGACCGTCATCGCGGTGGTATCCCCCGTGGTAGCCAGGACAGCATCGACCTTCTTGGCCTGCGTGGTTTTCTCAACCGTCTTGATCGTGGCGGTTGTCGTGGCCGGCTTGGCCGCGGGCTTCACCTCGGGCTTGGCCGCGGGCTTCACCCCAGGCTGCGGCGTCGGCTTGGGATCCGGCGTAGGCTGCGGATCGGAAGCGGGCGTGGCTTCGGGCGTAAAGGTCAGATCGGTGTTGAGCCACAGGGTGTAGATCCAGCCGCTGTCCTCATCGGATACGCTATCCGCGACCTGGTAGCCGCACTCCTGGCCGTTGATCACCAGCTTGGTGTCGGGCGTAAAGTAGAAGCCGCGCGCGGACTTGAGGTAGATACCGTAGCGATAGGTCACGCCGGGCTTAAAGACGTCGATGTGATTCGTGATGTTCTGATCCCAGAACTTCTGAGAGTTCACTTCGCTGCCATCGCTGCCCGTCCAGAACTCACACTGAGGAAGGGAGTTGGAACCCGTCGGAACATTCGCCGTAAAGATCGGCTTATCGCCTGCCTTGAAGGTGGTCGTGGCGCCGTTGATCTCGATAACGTCGATGGCCCGCCATTCGTCGATCGGCTGCTCGCACAGCATATTGTCGGCGTTTGGTGCGAAGACGCCGTCGACGGTCTTGATGTGGTGCGCCCAATGGCCGTTGACGTTCATTTCGCAGCCATCAGACACGGTATTGTCGCCCTTGAGCCTCAGCTCAACGGAGTACATGTAGAACTTGCCCTCCTCGAAGTGGTCAATCTTCTTCATGCCCGGCGTGTACTTTGCGGGGTCGGAATACCAGAAGGCAACGGGCTTGAGCTCCGCAGGGTCGCTGCCATCCATCTCTTCCCAGCACTCATAGGCGATCTCATACTTATCGGCATCGGCGGCAGGAATCGTCGCGGTCGCACGCGGCGCCTCGCCGGGCGCGTAGTCGATTTTCACATCGTTGACGTTTAGATTCTCAAGAGCTTCGTTTTCCGACGAAGCAGGCATCGTAATTGTTTTAATAGCAGGGACATACAGGAATTCTCCGCTTAGACTCGACTTTACGGTTTCCCCGTTTACGGTAACAACGGTTTCATCGCTGAAGGAATATCCGTCTTTTGGCTTCAGCATAAGAGAATACACGTACTCTTTCCCGCTTTTAAACTTTGTAATAGTCGGCAGGGAACCATGTGAGCCGTTATCGGAATACCAGGCAGCAACGGGTTCGTTGTTTTCAAATTCCTGCCAGCATTCATAAGCGATTTCGTATTTATCTGCATCGTAGTTAGGGACACCTGCCGTCGCCTGCGGACCAGTATCCAGCTGCCAATTGAAGTTCGTATTCTGAACATTGGCAAAGGAGATGGATTCCGATTCTGATTCCGCTGCCGGGATAACAAGGCACGCCCTCTCGTAGACATGGGTGCGGGTGTAGTAGTCATCCCGGATCTCGTTAATAGTGGGTTTCCCGGTCGCCTCGGTGTCTCCTTTAAAGGCGTCGTCCGGATCACCGATGATGATATTCCCGGGCTCTGTACCCGTATACGTAAGCTTGGATCCATCATAGGTGGTCGTCATCTTGGACTTATTCTCCTTGTACTCCGTAAAGTACTTCTGCTCCTCCTTCTGTCTCTGAATCTTGCTGATATCCAGGGTAAGCGTTGTTTTATTGCTCGCACTGTCATACGCCGCATGGACGATCAAGTCCCCCAGGCCGATAAAAGTCAAAGCGCTACCATCGAGAGCAGACTGGTCTCCATCTACAAGGGCAATCCCCTCCACATACTCAATCGTTTCTTCTTTCTTGATGTCGGTGTAATTGTTCCGCACCGTAATATTGACCCTAACGCCGCTCCCGCCTGTCACATCGGTCACACCGCAGGGCATGATGGCGTCATTCGCCGGCGTGGCGGCGTTGTCGTCGCCAGAAGCGTTTTGCTCAGCGAGCGCCGAACCGCTAGACTCATTGGCGGCATCGGCTGGGATTGTCTGCTGAGGCTCAACGGTGGCTTGTACCGTCGGAGCAGCATCGGTTGCAGGCGCGGTCGAAGCAGCCGGTGCGGTCGTTGCAGCCGTATCCTCCGCAACCGTCGGCGTCACCGGAGCCGCGGCAACCTCGCCCATCGCAGCGACGGAATCGTCACATTCGGTCGCAAGCGCCACGCTCGGCAGCAGCAGCTGGCCGACCATAAGCGCACACGCGCCAGCGCAAGCGATTTTGGCACCCACACAACGCCAAGTACCGTGAACCAGCGAGCAGGTACGCTCGCGTTGGGTTTGCTTGTCAAAGTGGTTTCCGTACATAACGGCCTCCTTGGTCGATGGGCCATACCACCACAAAGGTGCCTGTCCCCTTTGCGGTGATTCTGTACCACCAAGATGTGTCAAATGACTCCGTATGCCTAGGTTCGTAGATGTGAACCCAGGCCTCTACCTGCGGTTTAAGTCAATATGATTTCGCCATCGCCACACTCGTCCCGGGAACGCTACAATCGAGGACACGATTATTCGTCCACCCAAAGGACCGTCCTTGAACCTGAGCAGGCCTAAAATCAACGCGCTTCTGGCACTCGCGCTCTTCACCTTCGCCTTCCTTGCCGCCGAGTTTCGCTTCGACGTCAATGTCGGGCTACTCGCCGGCGCCGAACGTGTTGTGCTCGCACAGGGCTTTATTCTAGGTGCGAGCGTGCTCGGCTTTATCGGATATGCGCCGCTGCTCGGGCTCGCACAGCGCAAAGGCCGGCCTCGGGCAGTTGTCAGCACCGCCGTCCCCATCGCCATCTTGGGGTTGACTCAGATTCAGTCCCCCACGAGCCCGCTTGCGCTCGAGATTCTGGGATATCTCGCATTCCTCGGACTCGGCCTACTGGGTGGCGCGGCACACCATGCCTTCGCAACGACATTCCAAGACGATCCCAAGCTCGCCACCGGTGCGGGAGCAGCCTATGCCGCGGGCATCCTGATGCAGTTCGCCATCAACCTGCTCAATTGCGGCGGCATCGCAGAGCTCATCGTCCTTGGCACAGCGACGATCGCCATCTCCGCCCTCAGCGTCGTTCCCCAAAAGGCTGCTGAGAGCTCCAGCCCCGCCATCAATCCCCTTGTTGAGCCATCGCACGCCCTTGCCAAGCAGGCGTGTTGGAGCATCGCGCTCGTCATGATTCTGGCCTGTCTGTTCTCTACTCTCGATAACGTGGTCACGTTCTCCAACGCCCACGGCACCATCGCCGTGCAGACCTGGCCGCGCCTCTTTTTGGCAGCGAGCGGTCTTGCCGCCGGTCTTATCTTTGATCTTGCCGAGCGTCGCTACATGGGACTCGTCATGTTCGGCGTCACGGTACTCTCCACTATTTCGATCTTAGCTGTCGAAGCAGGAGCCGATCCCAACCTGGGCCTTGTCGTCTTTTACCTGAGCTCGGGCTTTTTCGTCACGTTCTTCACCGCCACCTTTACGCAGCTGGCACCGCGCATGCATACGCCTGCGCTGTGGGCTGGCATGGGCCGCGCAGCCAACAACGTGTGCGCGTTCACTACGTCGGGCATCTCGCTTGCTCTCGTGACCTCGGATAACGTTGCCCTCATTATGATCGGCGCGCTCATTTTGCTCGTCGCCGCCTGTGCGGCATTCGTGGCAGCCGGCCTGTTCCGCCTGCCCCAAACCGAGCAGGAACGCAAACATCAACAGCTTGCCGAGGAGGCGCTGGCAGCACCGAATATCGAGGAGCAGCGTCAGGCCTTCATCACCGATCACGCTCTCACCCCGCGCGAAGTCGACGTGCTCATAGCCGTAACCCAGGATGAACGCCCGCTCAAGCAGGTCGCCGAGGAGCTCGGCATCTCGATGCGCATGGTCCAGCGCCACCTGAGCTCCATTTATCAATAGACCGACACGCAGACGCGCGCCGGTCTCACCAAGGCCTTCCCCTCGGCCTAAAACAAAAACCACCACAAAGGTGCCTGTGAACTGTCCCCTTTGTGGTGGTTTTGGTCGGTTAGCCTTCGAGCTGAGCCACTTTGTAGCGGTAGGCGGCGGCGATAACGTCTTTGCAGCCCTCGCGACCCAGCTTGGCGCGGTTGACGACGATGTCCTTGCCGCTCGTCATCTTCCACTTGCCGGCACTATAGCGCTTATAGAACGCCTCGCGCGCCTTCTGCTGCTGCTTGACCAGCTTGGCGCCCTTCTTTTTGTTAAGGCCGCGCTTCTTGCGCACGATCTCGACGCGGTCCTCAAAGGGTGCGGTCACCAACACGGCAATGTGGTTGGGGTTGTTGCGAAGCAGATAATCGGACAGGCGGCCTTCGATAATGCAGCTCTCGGTCTCGCCCAGGTCCAAAATCACCTGGCTCATCTTTTGGAATAGCTTGTCCGAGTACGAACGAGCATCGTAGCGGTCGGGCAGAAACGCCATGTTCTCCACGGCCAGGCGCTCGTCGTAGGCGGCCATCTTATCGAGCGACTCGCCCGCACGCAGCGACGCGCGCACCAGCAGCTCGTTATCGTACAGCGGAATCCCCAACTCGTCGGCAAGTATGCGGCCAATCTCATGGCCCTCGGCGCCAAAGTCGCGCGCGATGGTAATGACCACAGGATTCTTCTTGTTCTCCAGATCGCTCATCGCGATTCCTTTCTAACAGATGAGAAAAGGGCTGTTTATCTCTTATTCCCACGATACCGTACCTGGGTTTTCCTGGTGCCCAAGATTGGCCTGAAAGAGGAGCGACGCGTACTTTGGTACGCGAGCGACGGTTTGAAGGCCAAGGTTGGGTGCCAGGGAAAGCCAGGCTATGCGGCTACGATGCGGCGTTGGTAAGCTCGAACCAGCAACGAGATACCAAAGTTGAGCACAAAGTACATCGCAAACACCAGGCCGTAGAGCATAAGCACCTGCGACAGGTCGATCGCGTGGGCCATCACGACGTTTGCCGTGTACATGAGCTCGGCCACGTTAATGCCCGAAAGATACGAGCTGTCCTTGATGACGGTCGTGCACTGGCTAAACAGCGCTGGAATGATCGTCTTAAACGTCTGCGGCAGAATGATATAGCGCATGGTGGCAAAGAAGCCGAAGCCCTGGCTCTGCGCTGCCTCAAACTGGCCGCGCGGAATCGAGTTGAGGCCGCCGCGCACAATCTCGGCCATAACAGCGCTGGTAAACAGCGTAAAGGCGATGGTCGAAATCACAATGTCCAAACCCTGCACCGTAAAGTAGATAAACAGGATCCACAGCAGGTTCGGCGTGCAGCGGAACAGCTCGATATAGGCGCTCACCAAAATACGGAATGGACGGGGCGCATAGCTTTTAACGAGCGCCAGCACCGTGCCAAAGATGAGCGAGAAAAAGATCGACAGCGCCGAGATCTCTATGGTCTTAACAAAGCCGCCCCAAATGTAGAGCAGGTTGGTCGCGTTGAAGATTTCCATGCGCTAGGCCTCCTCTACGTTGTCGAGCCCCAGCTCGGCCAGGCTCACGCCGCGCGGACGCTCCTTGGAGCGGCGCTCGAGCCACTGCACCAGCATGGCGAGCGGAAAGCAGATGATGAAGTACATAAGGCAGCAGACGATGTATCCCTGCAGGTAACCGTACAGACTCACAAAGTTGTCGGAACGGTACATAAGGTCGCCGCCGGCCACAAGCGCCAGCACCGACGTGTTCTTGACCAGGTTGAGCGCCTGGTTACACAGCGGCGGCAGAATGATCTTGAATGTCTGGGGCAGCACGATGTACCAGTACGCCTGCGCACGGGTGAAGCCCTGGCTCTGAGCCGCCTCCATCTGACCGCGCGGAACGGCCTCGATACCGGTGCGGATGACCTCCGAGATATAGGCCGCGTGATACAGACCCACACCCAAGAAGCCCAGCACGAACGGCGCGATGCGCACCGGCTGGTCGGCACCGGTTATGGCCTGCAAAAACTGCGGACCGGCCATATACATAAAGAGCACCTGCACGGGCAACGGGGTGTTCTGGTAAAACTCCACGTACACGCGGCTTATGGCGCGCAGCACGCGCGAGCGAGTGGTAGAGAACACGCCCAGCAGCGTGCCCAGCACCAGCGACAGCAGCAGACCGGCAACAACCACCTGCAGCGTCACGCCAAAGCCCTCCCAGAAGGGCCCCATGTTTTGAAATGTCGTCGACCAACGGTCGGCGTCAAATAATCCTTCGAGCATTTGATTCCTTCCTTGGACGATGCGCCTATACAAGGCCCCAGGTCTTGACCTCTTGATCGAGCCAGCCATCGGCCAGGCGATCGCAAATCACCTGATCGACCACGGCCGAAAGGTCGCAGCCCTTCTTGGTCGCCACGCCGTAGCCCTGCTCGCCAAACTTGACCTCGGGCTGCAGCAGCTCAACGGTCTCGTTCATGTAACCGGCCAGCGTGGAGCGGTCCATGGCAAAGACGTCGATATTGCCGGCGTCGAGCGAACTCTTGATGATGGGGTAGCCGCTAAAGGCCCTAAACTCGGGCTTGCAGCTAAAGCCGTTGTCCTTGATCATCTGCTCGATCAGGCCCTGCGTGGTGGCGCCCTGGCTCACGCCGATGACCTTGCCGTCCAGGTCCTCAATCGAGGTAAAGCCCGAACGCTTCTTGACCATGAGTCCCACGTAGTCGGTGCGGTACGGCGTCGAGAAATCCCAGCTCTTCTTGCGCTCGTCGGTGATGGTGTAGGTCGCCGCGACCACGTCGAGTTGGCCGTTATCGATCAGCGGGCCGCGCGTCTTGGGCGTTACGTCGGTAAACTCGACAAGCTCCTGGGCACGGGCTTCCTTGTAGCTCACGCCAAAGACGGCAGCGGCAATCTGGTAGCACAAATCGACTTCCATGCCCTCAAAGCGACCCTTGGCGGTGTCGTAATAGCCGTAGCCGGGAACATCTTTCTTGACGCCGGCATTCAGATGGCCGCGCGACTTGATGGCCGCAAGCTTGGATCCCTTGTCGGAACCCTCGCCACTGGTGGAGTTGCCGCAACCGGTGAGCGCGGTCCCCGTCAGCACGAGCATGCCGGCGCCCGCCAGCTGCAAAAAGTGACGGCGCGACACGGCCGTCCTCGTCATATCCGTCATGTCCATCACCGCGTCTAGTGCAGAATCTTGGACAGGAACTCGCGGCAGCGCGGGTTCTCGGGGTTATCGAAGAAGTGCTCGGGCGTGCCCTCCTCCAGGATGCGGCCGTCCTCCATAAAGATGACGCGGTCGGCCACCTGGCGCGCAAAGCCCATCTCGTGCGTCACGCAGATCATGGTGATGTCCTCCTGCGCGAGCTCAATCATAACGTCCAGAACCTCCTGGACCATCTCGGGGTCGAGCGCCGAAGTCGGCTCGTCAAACAGGATGATGGGCTGCTTGGTGCACAGGGCGCGGGCGATGGCGATGCGCTGCTGCTGACCACCCGAGAGGTTCTGCGGATACTCGCCGGCCTTATGCGCCATGCCGACGCGCTTGAGCGCGGCGATGGCGACCTCGGTCGCCTCCTCCTTGCTCTTCTTTTGTAGCTTGATGGGCGCGAGCGTCAGATTGCCCAGCACCGTCATGTTGGGATACAGGTTGAACTGCTGAAACACCATGGAGCTATACTTGCGGGCCATCTCCAGGTGATTCTTTTTGGTGAGCGGCGTACCGTCGATGATGACCTCGCCCGACGTGGGCTCCTCAAGATAGTCGACGCAACGGATGAGCGTCGACTTGCCCGAGCCGGAAGGCCCGATCATTACGAGCTTCTCGCCGCGCTTGACGGTGAGGTTGATATCTTTGAGCACATGCAGGTCGCCAAAGTACTTGTTGAGATGCTTGATCTCGATCATGTCTGCCATGAATGTCCCTTCCCTGCGTTTACACGAGTTGAACTATTGTACGGAAAGAACCACGTTTCCGCAGCCCACACTACATCCCCGTAAAGAACCCGCAATCTTCCACCCACTCATTGGGGACGGACTTAAATGAGTACCCCCGTGGCTACTCATTTAAGTCCGTCCCCAATGAGTGCAACCGCCCTTGTTGAGCATAAGTCAGCGAAAACCCGTACACGCGAGCAAGGTGACGTGAAATGAAAGGGCGCAGACCTTATGGTCGCGCCCTTGAAATTGAACGTCAGATTGCCGTGTGTACGGGTTTGCAGCGTCGAGCCGTTACGCGGTTTGGTAAAACCGCGTAACAAATTACGCCAATTTTGCGCCGACGATCTTTGCCGCTGCCGGCTTGTCGAAGTTGCCGCCGGTGGCCTTGCCGAGTGCTCCCATGACCTGGCCCATCTGCTTCTTGGACGTGGCGCCCAGCTCGGCGATGACCTGCTCGATCAGGGCCTCGAGCTCCTCGCCCGAAACCTGCGCGGGCAGAAGGCTCTCCAGAATCTTGACCTGCTCGGTCAGGTTGTCGGTACGCTCCTGGTCGGTGCCGGCCTTGATGGACATCTCCAGCGTCTCGCTCGTCTGCTTGATCAGACGCTTGATCATGTTGTTGACGTCTTCCTCAGTCACATCGCGGCGCTCATTGACCTCGATATTCTTCACCTCAGCCTTAACCTGGCGAATGATGGACAGGCGAACCTTGTCCTTGGCCTTCATGGCCGCGATCATTTCCTGCTGCAGCTCTTCGTTGGTCATCTGCAAATCCTCCTCAATAGTGCGGGCGGCACTCGCGCGAGCACCGCCCCATGATTACTCAGTCGTCGACGAATTGTCGGTCGAGCTCTTGGTGACACCCTTCAGGCTCACGTTGTAGGGTACGTCCTTGGGCATGGGGTTGACGGTGATGTCGGCGTCCTTTTTGTACTGCTCCAGCCACTCGCTATATGCAGTGCTGGCCGCCTGCGTCTTCACCACGTTGGAGACGTACTTCTTGATGGCCTTGGGTACCTGCTTGATATCATCGACCTGGCTATCGACATGGAAGTAGTCAGTGCACTTGATAATGTGATAGCCGTACGTCGACTCGACCACGCCGCTCACATCGCCCTTGTTGAGCCCCTCGAGTGCCGTCTGGTAGCTGTCGACGAAGGTGGTGAGCTTGTCCCAGCCCACGTCGCCCTTCTTCTCCTTGGAACCGGTGTCGTCGGAATACTGCTTCACAGCGTCTTCGAAGCTCAGCTCGCCGGAGTTAATCTTGTCCAGGCACTCCTGCGCCTTGGCCTTGGCGGCAGCCTTGTCCTCGTCGGATGCCTCGGAATCGACCTTGATCAGGATGTTCGACGAGCGGCGGGCATCGTTGTACTTCGACAGGTTCTCGTTGATGTAATCGACGATCTCGCTGTCCTCGGGCTTGCTGGTAGGCGCCACGGCTTCCTTGAGCTTTTGCTGCGCCAGGCTCTCCTTGAGCGAGCTCTTATAGGTGTCCTCGGTGTAGCCGTAGGTCTTAAGGGTCTTCTTAAAGGTCTTGGCGCCGCCCGCGCTCTTGCACGCGTCCTTCCAAGCCTTCTCGACCTCCTCATCCGACACCGTCACGCCGTTTTCCTTCTGCGCCTGCTGAAGCAGAATCTGCTGCGTGTAGGAATCGATGAGCTGCTTGCGATACTTCTTGGGCGTAAGGTCGTTGTTGACCAGGTACTGCGCCCAATCCTTGTCCTTGGTATAACCATAGGACGTGCGCATGCTCATGATCTGCTTGGTCACGGTATCCTCGGTGAGGTTGGTGCCGTTGATGGTGGCGGCAACGCCGCCGGTGAGCTTGTAGCCCGAGGTGTCCTCGGTCTGCGACATAAGACCGGAGCACGCCATGGCCGAGACGGAAAGCAACATTGCCAGCACGCCGATAACCACCAGAACAATCTTGACGGTCTTAGACACGTACGTCTTGCGCTGCTTCTTACGAGAGCTGGAGGCAGCGCGAGTCTGCTGCTCGGGCGTCGGCGCGGCCTCGGAGTTCTTTTTCTTATTTGCCATAGTTGGCCTTTCGCATAACGAATCGAACAAACGCCATTGTGTCACAACGCGGCCCCCGCGACAAAAGGAACGTCCCCAGGGGCCGGATTTAAAAGTGGCGGCGGATGGCTTCGACCATGCCTTGGGGCGTGGTCTGGCCGAGCACATCGGCCGCGGTGTCCGCGTCCATAAAGATATTCATAAGCGCTTGCAGAGCCTCGACCTGGCCGCCCGGCTCGGCAATGCCCAAGTTGATGACGATCTGCGCCGGCACAGGGGCACCCATGCCCGCCATAGCATTGAATGTCACGGGCGTGGCCGGCTTCACCACCGCGATGTAGGGCTTAGCCACAAACCCCGGATCGGTATGCGGGATGGCAATGTTGGCCGCCGGCATGGCAAGCCCTGTGGGATAGGCATCCTCGCGCGTGCGGACGGCGTCGAGCCAACCGTCGGCAATGTAGCCACGCGGTACAAGCTCGCCCTCAAGCCGCGCGAACACCTCATCCGGCGTCGCACACTCCCAATCAAAAAACACCAGCTCAGGCGCAAACAGCGCTTCGTTATCCGCCATGCGCTCACCTCTCTCACCTAGTCATTCAAGAACGTCCCCGATGACTACCCAAAACAAAAGGTGGCCACGCGCGCCTTGGCGCCAATGACCACCCTGACCACTCAACTAAATTGTACTGTGCGCCGCTAGCCGCGGGGCGCATCAATTGCGACCTTGCCGCTCTCCAGCACGTGGACGCGGCCGTCGGCGAGCATTTGCACGACCTCGGGATACAGCACGTGCTCAATCGCGTGGATGTGCTCCTCGAGCGTGTCGACATCCCAGCCCTCCTCGACAGCCAGCGCACGCTGGGCGATGATGGGACCGTTGTCGTAGACCTCGTTGGCAAAATGCACGGTCACGCCAGTTACCTTGACGCCGCGCACAAAGGCATCGTCAATCGCATGCGCACCGGTAAAGCTCGGCAGCAGCGCCGGATGCAAGTTGACCACGCGGTTGGGAAACGCCGCCAGCAGCGGTGTATGCACCATGCGCATGTAGCCGGCCATGACCACATACTCGCAGCCGCGCTCGAGCAGCTCGTGTGCGATGATCTCGTCGGCGGCGATGGGGTCGGCATAGACATCCTTGGACAGCGTAAGCGTCTGGATGCCCGCACGCTCTGCACGTTGCAGACCCTTGGCCGAAGGACGGCTCGACACCACAAGCTCAATAGAAGCGTTGAGCTTGCCGGCGGCAATCAGATCGATCAGCGCTTGCAGGTTGGTACCCGAACCGCTGATGAGCACACCGATCTTGAGCGGCTCAGCCGTATCGGTGCCAGTCGGACGGGTATAGGGCACAAAGTCCAGGCCCTCGGCAGCAGCCATCTGCTCGTTAGCGCTCATCGGAGTACACGACCTTACCGGAACCCTCGACGCACTCGCCCACGCGGAACGGCTTCTCGCCCAGCGCGACCAGTGCCTCGGTCACGGCGGCCTCGTCCTCGAGGGCGACGATCAGACACAGGCCGACGCCCATGTTGAAGGTCTTGCATGCCTCGTTGGGCGCAAGCTCGGCCTGGCGCGACACGTAGGTGATGACGGGCGGAACGTCCCAACCCATCTCGGCACCGTTGCGGGTGACCACGGCGTCGACGTCATCGGCGAGCGCACGGTTGAGGTTCTCGGTAATACCGCCGCCAGTGATGTGGGCGATGGCGTGCACGTTGGCGCCGCCGCGCAGCAGCTCCAGGATCGGCTTGACGTAGATGCGCGTGGGGGCCAACAGAGCGTCTGCCAGCGATGCACCGCCGAGCTCTTCGAGCGGACGGCTCAGCTCCTCGGCCTTAGCGACGGCCTCGGGCGTGCCCGGCTTAACGCCGTCGACGCCAATGACCTTACGCACGAGCGAGTAGCCGTTGGAGTGCACGCCGGTGGAAGGCAGGCCCAGGATCACATCGCCCGGGCGGACGTTTGCGGGGTCGAGCATCTTGGGACGGTCGACGACGCCCACGGTAAATCCGGCAAGGTCGTAGTCGGCAGGAGCCATGACGCCCGGGTGCTCGGCCATCTCACCGCCCACGAGCGCGCAGCCCGCGAGCTTGCAGCCGTCGGCCACACCCTTGATAATCTTTGCCATGTGCTCGGCCTCGATGTGACCGATGGCAACGTAGTCCAGGAAGAACAGCGGCTCGGCGCCCGAAGCCAGAATATCGTTGACGCACATAGCGACCAGGTCCTGGCCAACCGTCTCGTGACGGTCCATGATCTGGGCGAGCACGAGCTTGGTGCCCACGCCGTCGGTACCGCTAATCAGGATCGGGTCTTCCATATCCTTGAGCGCGGCGGCCGAGAACAGGCCGCCAAAGCCGCCGATGCCACCGATAACCTCGGAACGGTTAGTGTCCTTGACCATCTGCTTAATCGCGTCGACGGCGCGACCGCCCTCGGCGGTGTCGACGCCGGCGTCCTCGTACGTCACATGCTTGCTGTCGCTCATCTGAGCCTTCCTCTCCCACTACCGTGGCGCCGCACGGGCGCCAAACGGTGCTCATAGTTGCGTTCATTTCGGCGCGCGCCATAACAGCACGCGCCGTCATATCAACAAAACAGCAGGTAAAACCTACCAAAATAAACCTGTCCCCATATGGCAGGTTTTATGCCTCGCCGTGCTCCTCTTCCCAGCTGCGGTCGTCGTATTTCTCGATCACGGCGTCGTCGTCAAAGTGCAGCGGCTTGTCCAGGTTGCGGGGCTTAAAGCCCTCCATAAACTTGTCGCGGCCAAAGCTCTCGGGAATCGCCACGGGGTAGCGGCCGGTAAAGCACGCATCGCAGTAACCGCCCTTGGGCATGACCTTAAGCAGGCCCTCGACCGAAAGGAAGGCCAGCGAATCGGCGCCGATATACTCGCAAATCTCGTCGACCGTCTTGTTGGCGCTGATAAGCTGCGACTGCACGTCGGTATCGATACCGTAGAAGCACGGCCAGATGACCTCGGGCGAGTTGATGCGGATATGAATCTCCTTGGCGCCGGCGTTGCGCAGCATCTTGACGAGCTGCACCATGGTGGTGCCGCGCACGATGGAGTCGTCGATGACGACCAGGCGCTTGCCCTCGATGTTGTCGCGCAGCGGGTTGAGCTTCATGCGCACGCCCATGGCGCGCAACTCCTGCGTAGGCTCGATAAACGTACGGCCCACGTAGCGGTTCTTGATAAGGCCCTCGCCAAAGGGAATACCGCTCTCGTGCGAATACCCCTCCGCAGGCGGCAGGCCGGAGTCGGGCACGCCGATGACCAGGTCGGCCTCGACAGGCTCCTCATGTGCCAGCTGACGACCCATGTCGTAACGGCAGGCATAGACGCTCTTGCCGTTCATGATGGAGTCGGGGCGGGCAAAGTAGACCTGCTCAAAGATGCAGTTGGCGGGCTCTTCGGCTGCAGGCACGCCCTGCTCGGATACCAGACCCTCGGCGCTGATGCGCAAGATCTCGCCGGGACGGACGTCACGGACGTACTCGGCACCCACGATGTCGAGTGCGCAGGTCTCGGAAGCAACGACCCAGCCGCCGGCGCGCGTGACACGGACGGCGGAGTCGACCGTCGCGGCGCCGTCCTGCGACGGCAGCTGCGAAACGGCTGCGGCATCGGCCTGGTCCAGACCCTCGTCCACCAGCTTGCCCAGCACGAGCGGGCGAATGCCGTGTGGATCGCGGAATGCGTAGAGCGCTTGCTCGTTGATGAGCGTCATGGCGTAGCCGCCGCGCACGAGCTCCATGGTCTTGCGAATGCCCTCGCGCAGATGGCCTGTACGCTGGGTAAAGTAGCCGATGAGTTTGGTCGCGACCTCGGAATCCGAGTTGGAGAGGAATGGCACGCCCAGCTCGATCAGCTGGCGGCGCAGCTCGTCGGTGTTGACGAGGGTGCCGTTGTGAGCAAGCGCGATAATGACGCTGTTGATGGTAGAAAGATGCGGCTGAGAGGCTTCCCAGCTCTTGGCACCGGCGGTGCCATAGCGCACGTGGCCCACGGCCAGCTGGCCGGAGAGCGTCGACAGGTCGGCGTTGGAGAACACGCGATCGAGCAGCCCCAGGTCTTTGCGGACCATAACCGTGCCGCCGTCACCCACGGCGATTCCCGCCGATTCCTGGCCACGGTGCTGCAGTGCACGCAGGCCAAAGTACGTCAGTCGAGCCACGTCGCGATCGGGCGCCCATACGCCGAAAATGCCACATTCCTCATGCAGCTGGTCGGAGTCCGGATCATACGTCGACATGGTGTTCACCTGTCCCGCGGCACGCTCGGCCGCGCGGATGGTTTCTTGAGACATGGTATCCCCTCAGAGCCTCGTATTTTTGGCGTTACCCGCCTTATTATACGCACGGCGCGACGTGCTCCCCAGCGCATGAGCAGCGCTTTTTAAAAGCCCACCGAGCTAATAATCAGTTTTGTTGCCAAACATTTTATCGGTCTGTCCAGCGTAAGTGCCCGCGCCCCCAGATGGCCGCCGCGTCCGCCGTTGGGGATTACAAAGTTGCAATTGGGACGTTCGTCCTGTCTTTTGGCAGGTCGGCGGCGTATCCTTGTAACCTACAACAAAGCGAGAAAGGTTCTGTATGGATCGAAACGAACTCGACCCCAGCGTCCCCAGCGCCACGGAGGTCAAGAAGATCCCCCTCATCATTAAGGTGTACGCCGTCCTGTGCATCCTTTCCGGCGTGGGCACGCTCCCGTCGGCCGCTGCCTTTATGTGGCAGGTCATCACGGCACTTGTTAACGGCAACGCCACCGAAAAGCTCGGCGACAACACGCTCGTCGCAGTCGGCCTTATCGTCGCCGGCATCATGCTCTCTGCGGCAAGTGCCGTCATCCTAATCATCTTTGGCCTGGACCTTATCAAAAACCAGCGCCGCAACGCCGCCCGCCTGTCCTACATCCTTATTGCATTCACCGTCGTCGAGCTTTTGGTCGACGTGATGCTCCAGGGCATCGGGCCCTTCCTGCTGCGTCCCGCGATCCAGCTCGGCATCCTCGTTGCACTTTCGGCAACCGTCGACCCCACGCTTCGTCAGGAGCGCGAACTGCAGCGCCGCCTGCAGGAGATGCTCGACCGCGACGCCGCCGCCGAGGGCATGCTCGGCCGCGATGAAACCGGCGAGGGCTACATCAAGCTCAACTACTTCAACCTGTTCTGGGTGTTCTTTGTCTGCTGCATACTCGGCCTGATCGCCGAGGACATCTGGCACATGACAGTCAACGACCCGGGCGTCTATCAGAACCGCGCCGGCATGCTGTTTGGCCCCTTCAGCCCCATCTACGGATTTGGCGCCGTGCTCATGACCATGGTGCTTAACCGCTTCTACAAAAAGAACCCCATCATCATTTTCTTGGTGAGCGCCCTGCTCGGCGCCAGCTTTGAGGTGTTCGTGGGCTGGTTTATGCAGACCGCGTTTGGCGTGGTCTCGTGGAGCTACTCGCACATAACGCTGTTCGGTTTGCCCGATCCGCTCGTGGTCCTCACGGGCGGACGCACCTGCACGGGCTTCGCCTGCCTGTGGGGCCTGGGCGGCCTCATCTGGATCAAGCTGCTGCTGCCGAGGCTGCTTAAGCTTATCAACAAGATCCCCTGGAAGAGCCGCTACTCGGCCACCGTCATCTTTACCGTTATCATGCTGGTCGACGGCGTCATGACGCTGCAGTCGCTCGACTACTGGTACCAGCGCGTTAACGGCACGGAGCCGGACATTCCCGTCGCACAGTTCTACGGAGAGCACTTCGATAACGAGTACATGGAAAACCGCTTCCAGAGCATGACCATGAGCCCCAAGGATGCGACGCGCGTGTAGCGCTCACCGCGCCCAAAACGCAAAATGCCCGCCGGTATCACACGTACCGGTGGGCATTTTTATAAACGATCCCTCTATCGACGCAAGCCTCTACGCCTCGCGCTCGACCTCACTCACGCATTCGTTCTTGATGGTGCCAACGAGCGCCTGCAGCGCATCGACCACGTGCGGGCGAATGTCCCCGCCGATAAGCACGAGCATGATGTCGTCACCTACGGCAAGCTCGCCGCTTGCCAGCCACACACGCACATAGCCGATACCCGGCATCGCGCGCGTGGCCTCGATAGCAGACCGTACCTTTTCGGCGTCGTAGTCAAAGACCATGCCGCCCACCCTGTGGCCTGGCGCCACGCCATCGGTCTCGACTCCGCGCACCTCGGCCTTGGGCGTCGCGCGCACCACACCGTTATGCGTCAGATACATCCCACAGCCTGCCGCCGAAGCATCGGCCTTGGCCTCGCGCAGCCAAGCATCAATCGAAGGCATCAATTTGCCACTCTCGAGCATCATTTCTCCCTTACCGTCGTCGAGTAGCCAATTTGGGACGGGGCCTTTTTAGCTACTCTCGAACAACTTATTCCTCGACCGGCGTGAGCACCATGACGGCGCGTGTGTTGCTCAGCGACAGCGAACGACAGGTCACAAGCGTTACAACCTTAGTTGCCGAAGCGGCACGATCGGTAGCATCACTCGCCACGGCGGAAGCGCCGTCGAGCATCTCGGACAGGTAGTTCTTGAGTCCGTCGTCGCCCTCAAAATTGGTCGTGCGCGCCTTGGCATACGTGTCCTCGACCACCTTGGTCGCCAGCGGACGCAGCTTATACGTCGCATCGCGCGTGATGTAGTACACAAACTCGATGCTATCGAACGTCGCCTGATCAGTGGTGTCCGAAATCACGTTGAACATCGATCCGTCGTTCATATGGTGGCCGTAGATCGTGGTCTGCTGGTCGACCATTCCCGGCGCGGTGTCATCGCTATCCAGGAAAATGGCACCGGACGCGTTAGCCGTTCCGTCGAACAGCGTGTTGAGGTATTTGGAGTTGTTGTTGGTCTGCACCACGGGATAGTTGATGTTGGTTCCCGGCACGTAAATCCAACCCACAATCTCGGGGTTCGTCTGAGCAAGCGCATCAAAGTCGATAATCGGCACGCCGCTGGCGTCCTTATCGCTTACATATTGCTTCTCGATTTTCTGATACGAATCGCTCGCCTGCTTATAGCCAATCTGGGCATTAATAAAAATAGCGGCGGCGGCGACAATCAGACCGATACCGATGATGATGAGCAGAATGGGAATAATGGAGCGGCGCTTTTTGCGCGGCGGCTCGGTGCAATCCGACGGCGCGGCATGCGATGAAGACCGGGGCGGCTTCTTAGCGGAGCTATAAGACGAAGGACGATATGCGGCCGGCGCGTCCTGTCGACGATGCGTCGCCGGTGTCACGGGGCGCGGCGCGCGCGGCTGCTGAGGAGAGGATGTCCGACCCTGCTGTGCCGCACGGGCAGCACCCGGCTTCGACGGATCGGGAATCTGAGAAGCCTTGAATCGTTTTCCCTGATAATCGGACATGGCTCTCCTTATACTGCGGTGAAACGGCGGAACGCTTAGGCGTCAGCCATCTCCTGCTTCATCTTCTCGATAACCTTGCGGTACTCGGGGTCGCAAGCACCCAGAATCTGTGTGGCATAGATGGCGGCGTTCTTGGCACCGTTGATGGCAACGCAGGCCACGGGCACGCCCGAAGGCATCTGCACCATCGACAGCAGCGAATCCATACCGCCCAGGTCACTCGTCTTCATAGGCACGCCGATAACCGGCAGCGGCGTAAAGGCAGCCACGACACCACCCAAGTGAGCGGCCTTGCCGGCGGCGGCGATAATCACTTTGATACCGCGATCGGCGGCAGTCGAAGCCCACTCGTGGACCTTCGCCGGCGTGCGGTGCGCGCTCGCGATCACGAGCTCATAGGGCACACCCAGTGCCTCGAGCTCGGCGGTGCAGCCTTCCATAACGCCCAGATCGGACTTGGAACCCATGATGATCCCGACAACCGGCTTTTGATCTGCCATAAACAAAGACCTCCTGTTGAGAGCGGCGACGCGGCGGATCCGCGACCCTTAACTGCAAATAAATCAAGTATAGCCGCCGATGCTGATGTGTTCGGCGGGAGACGGAACGCTTTGCGAGATTAGGGCCGAAGGGTCGGAGCTTTCTGCCTACATTCAAAAAGCGTGCCCACCGTCCTTGGGTGGGGCGGCGGGCACGCTTGCTTAGCTGTTGCTGGGGCTACTTAGCCTTGCTGCGACGATGGAAGAAAGCGCCGATCGCGGCGATGATGGCGCCAAGACCACCGACGGTCGCGACGGTCGCCGCCGTCTGGTCTCCGGTATTGGGAATCGCCGAACCGTTCTTCTTGCTGCCCTGGGCCTTGTCGCCTGCGGGCTTGCCCGCCTGGTTGCCGCCGTTCGAGCCATTGCCGGAACCCTGGTTGCCCGAGCCGCCCTGGTTGCCGGAATCGGCATCCTTGAGGCTCTCAATGGCCAGCTTGAGCTGGCCATAGGCCGCCTGGATCTGGGTGTCGGAAGCATCCTCATCACCCAAGACGTCCTCGGCGTAGGTAATGGCATCCGTCAGGGCCTTGACAGACTCGGCCGTCTTGCCCCTGGTGTCAGTCTCCTTCGCCTGCTTGACCAGAGCCTTGAGCTGCTTCTTAGTCGGATTCTCGACCGGGGCCACCGGGGTCTTCTCGAGCGCGCCGCGGGCGCTCTCGAGCGCCCTGAGCGCCTGGTCGACCTCGTCCTGCGTGGCGTTCTCGTCACTCAAGATGGCGCGGGCGCTCGCCAGGGCGTTCTCGAGCGCCGTCCAGGAGGCCTCGGTGTAGTCACCGGCCTTGAGGTCGCCGGCAGCAACCTCGGCATCAACCTTTTCGATCGCGGTAGCGAGATCATCCTTCGCCACCGGATCGGGGACGGCCGTACCGTAGAACTTGAGCTCCGCCATGCTGCAGTAGGCATCAACGTCGCCACCGCCGGCGTGAATCACCTTGACGGTCACGTAGCGACCGCGCGCGGCGCCAAAGCTCATCTGCTTCCAGTCGCCACGGTCGGTGAGCACGCGGCCGTCGTTGTCGAAGGCGAACGTACCCATCGACGCGGCGGTGCCCATCTCATAACCGTCGGCAGTGTCGGAGACCAGTATCTCGGCCTCGAAGATATCGCCGTTAGTGCCGCCGTCCTGGCGCGGCAGGAATGTAACGTCGGTGAGATCGTAGTCGCGGCCCAGGTCGACACTCAGATACTGGGGCATACCGGTCCCATGGGCCCAGTCGCTGTGCCAAAGCGTCCGCTCGTCGCCGTCGAGAGCGTTGACGGCGTTGCTGCCCTCGTAGTCGGCCTCACTCGAGAAGTCGGCCACCTTGACGTTCTTGCGGTTCTCGGGCGTGTTGATGAGGATCTTCTCATCGACAGGGCGCATCTTGAGGCCGTCGATTGCCTTCTCGATCTTGGCAGTGGCGTCTGCGACATCCTTCTTGCTATAGCTGCCCTGGCCGCTGTCGAGGAGCTTCCGAGCCGCCTCGACCGCAGTGGTGAGAGCTGCATAGGAATCCTTGGTGTAGACGGACTCGCTGTAGCCCGCGGCCTTGGAAAGCGCTGCCACGAGCGCAGAGGTATCGACACCAGCCTTGACCTCGACCTCATAGGATGCGGTCTTGGAGGGGTCGAGTACCGACGCCACCGTGATCTTTGCCTTGCCGGCCTTGTTGGCACGCAGGTAGTAGCTCACGCTATCGCCAGCCTGAACAGCGGAGACGCTTACCACAGAGGGGTCGGAGCTCTCGACCGTCACATAGGGGTAGCCAGCGCTCTCAGGCGTAGCCTTGGCGTCGACGGGCGTAATGTCGCCTTCAAAGAACTCGGTCTGGTTCTTGCCTAGCTCGACACCCTCGATGGCCTCGACACCCTGCGTGTAGTTGAAGTTGACCTCACGCAGTGTGAGCATCTGGTCACCCGATGCCTCAAGCGGCGTGACCTCGACCTTGGTCGCCTTCTTGCCCTTGTTCTCGGCAGAGAGGTCAAAGGCGTAGCGAGCCAGGAAGGAATCGTACTCCCCGCCCGCGAACTCTTGGATCGAGCCATCCTCGAACGTCACGACGGCCTTGATCTTCTGTACGGTTCCGTTGCCGCCGTTGCGGTTAACGACCTCGACGCTATCGAGTTTCGACGGCGTCTTAAATGCGAATGTCATCGTGGTGGGAAGCTTCACGTAACTCGGTAGCTTACCCTCGCTGTCCCAGTTGCCACTCCAGTTCCACAGGAACTCAAAGCCGTTGTCGCCCTCGTTATTATCGAACAGCGCGTTATAGCTCTTCTGCTGGATAAGTTTCTCGACGTTGGTCCCGTCGTCGGTCGTGAGCTCATCGTTGGTCATCGTGATGTTGAAGGCATCCTGGGCGTACTCGGCGACCGTTGGCTGAGGAACGTCCGGCATCGTCACCGTGCCGTCGCTCGCAAACTCAAGTGCGTCGCATGCCGGGCCGATAAGCCAAGATGTCGAGGGCAGTTCGACCTTTCCGGCGGTCTTGGCCTTGAGCTTGAAACTCGCCACCGCGCCAGTACCGTTGTAGAGCTTGCCATCGCCGCGGTTGGCAAAGGCGAGATTGATAGTCTGCGTTCCGTCCACGAACTGGACCTTCTCGCGAGACAGGTTCTCCATGCCGGCAGTCGAGCCGTCCTGCGCGATGCTCTCGGACACAAACTCGAACTGGTCGCTCTTGAAGTTGACGAGGGCGCCCAGGGCGTTGACGTTCTTGGCGTCGGCCGCATAGACATCAACGGTGATCTCATCACCGGCCTCGACCTCGGTCTTGCTCGGAATCACCGCGAGCGAACCTGCGACCTTGCCCTTTTGTTTAGTGCCGCCGTCAAGACCCGCCATGGTGAACGAGTAATCGTAGACGTCGTAAACGCCGTTATCGTTGAGGTCGGCGAAGTGGTCGCGGATCTGCGAACCGAACGTCGGGGTATCGGGCTCGCGATTCTCGAGGCCCAGATAGTTCTTCATGTTGGAGTAGTCTCCGTCGGAGATCGTGGCCTTGTTGAGGTTGGAGCCCACGGCGAAGCCATCCGTGCCGTCGGTCTTGTAGATGGCAATCTCGGACGCGGAGAAGAAATTGCCGACCGAGGCGAGCGGTGTCATGCGCACGTAACGGGCGGCCACGGTGCCGTCAAACGCTACCGTCTTACAATCAGCGGAACGTGCCCAATCGACCTCCTGGCTCGTCCAGTGGACGCCATCGAGACTCGTCTCAACACGCATCTTGGTCACGGTGCCGTTGCCGGCGTCATCGCGCGGATAGTACTCGAGCTTATCGAGCTTGTAAGCGCGTCCATAGTCAACGGTAAGCGCCTTGCCCAGATCGTTGCCACCGGAGTGGAAACCGCCGTCGCCCGACTGGAACTCATGGTCGAAGGCGAGCTCGGCCTTATGGCTGCCGTAAAGTGAGCCCTCCCAGGTGATTTCCTCGGCGTCGGGGACGTTCCGCCACGGATCGAGTGCGGAGTTCGCCTCGAGCACATCGCTCCAGGCGGAGTAACCTTCGGCGTTGCGCGAACGAATCTGGTAGGTGTGCTTGCTATTGTAGGCGAGGTCGGTGTGCGTGAACTCGGCCGCATCACCCACGGCAAACACAGTGCCGTCGACCTTAAGGTCGTAGGAGGTAGCACCATCGACCTTTCCCCAGGTGAGCTTGATGCTCGTTGGGGTCGTGGCGTCCTCGGGGGCAGCAAGGTTCGTGGGTGCGGAGAGGTTCTCGTTGAGGCGATCGGCTGTGAGCGTGACGTCGGCGTTCACGAAACCGCCCAGCTCAAGCGTCTGCGCCGCTGCAGCAACATCGGTCTTCGCGAACTTGACGTAGACCTTGGGGTTCGTGGTGATCTTGGTGTTGTTGAAGCTCTCGCCCTGCTCGGCCTCGGTGCCGTCCGCATCGCTGCCGTAGTGGTTGAGGTTGGGGGTCTCGCTGTAGAAGTAGACCGCCTGGCCGGCCTCGGGGGTCGCGGCGTCAAAGGTCTCCTGCGAGTCGACCTCAACCACGTTGAGTGCGGATCCGCCGTTCTTGGCGACAACGCTCGTGGGCTTGGCGGACACATTGGCCACGAAGGTCGTGGTGCGGTTGGAGTCGTAGCCGTTGTAGCCGCCCTGCGAGGCCTCGGCGGTAAAGGTCGCGGTGCCGCCTGCGGCCTTGGAGCTGTAGACGGTGCTCACATGCTCACCGTAGGAGATATTGTCGATCGTGCCGTAGGAATCGTCCTCAGTCGTGTTGTTCTCGATGGAGGAGCCGTCGTCCTCGTACTGCGTAAAGGTGCCGTCGCCCTCGGTGGCGAAGAACTCGACGATACGCTGGCTGCGGTCGGTACCCTTGGTGTTGGTGTCGCTCACGGCCTCGGGGTTGTTGTTCTCGGCGTACATCGGCACGATAGCGTTGGCCTTCACAAACAGCGGCAGCTTCCAAAGCGGAGCCTCGTAGTTGTTGAGAACCTGGCCGCCGCGATACTGCTTACCCGAGAAGTAATCGATCCAGATGGTGGGATTCTCGTCGGTGCCGTAGTTGGGGAGGTAAATCCCATTGCGAATGTCGTTGCCGTTCTCGTCTGCCTGGGTATCCTGATACACCGGTGCCACTAGGAAGTTCTCACCGAACATATACTGGTACTGCGTCGAAGTGCTTGCGGCGTACTCGGAGTTGTCGGAAAGCAGCATGGCGCGGATCATGGGCAGGCCGGCATCGCCGTTACCCGTGTGATGTTGGCCGCCGAGGCCGCGCTCGTGTAGATATAGGGCATGAGCTGCGCCTTGAGCTTGAGGTAGAAGCGCGAGATGCCTGTGTAGGGATCGCCGTGCGTCATGGGCGATTTACGGTAGGTGCCCCAACCGTCCATGTCAAGCATAGAGGGCGTGAACGTCTTCCACTGGTAGTCACGCGCAGAGATGATGGGGTCGCCGCCAAAGATGCCATCCATGTCGGAGCCGATGTTGGGGTTGCCCGAAAGACTCTGACCGATATACGTGGGGATATGGAAGCGAATGTACTCCCAGTTACCGCCATACTGGTCGCCGGTCCAAATGCCACCAAAGCGCTGCGTGCCGGCCCAACCATCGAGCGTGATGATGTTGGGGCGCTTGTTAGCGCCGGTCGTCACCGTGTCATAAGCTGTCTTGATGCCATTAAGACCAAAGGAGTAGCCAGATCCAACCCAGGCAACGTCGGTCTTAAGGGTAGTGATGCCTCCCGTCTTGACCTCGGCGTCGAAGTCGCGAAGCAGATGCCACGGGGTCTCAGGGTTGCTGTCGGGCTCAAGGTTGGACTGGGTCCACAAGCCCGTGCTCACACCCTTGGAGTTGGCATACTCGGTGAACTTCTTAAGGTTGTCGACATTGGCACGCACAGCGTTAAGACGGTCGGCCGAGCTCGCTCCGTCGGAGTTGACGCCGCCGGTCTTGTAGTAACCGTTCTGGCCATAGCCGGCGCCGTAACCGTCGTTCGGCAGGAACCAGCCGAGCGGCATGTCGTTGTCCTCGTAGTCATCGATAACCTGACGAGCAGAGAACTGGCGGTCGAAATCGGTCGCTTTCATGTTCTCGGTATCAACCGTAGGGCCCTCACCGTTGAGCGTCTCGGCCGCAAGTGTGCCGTCGAGCTTGTAGCCCGTCGACATGCCAGACTCGTACTTAACGTCGCCCTTCTCGCTCGAGGACTTGCTGCCCTTGGTCTCCCACTTCTTTTGACCCGAGGTCGTTGACCAGCCATCACGGTTATAGGCATTAAGATGACCAAGGTAGAACCCGTACTCGGGCAGCAGTACCGGGTTACCGGTCACCTTGTAGTAGTCCTGCAGCATCTCAGTTGCCACGTTCGAAGCTCCCTCGTTGGTCGCCACGAAGTAGTAGGCATCAAACTCATTCTCGCTGTGCAAAGTCGTGACCGTCGATGAGTCCGTGGAACCGAAGTCGTAGGAACCCTCTGCAAACGTGTTTCGGAGCACGCCGTAGCCGTCACTCGTCCAATAAAACGGGTTGGGCGAGGCAACGCCGCCATCGGTCCAGTTGTTCGTGTTGGAGATGGCGATGGTCTGGTTGGTGTGCAGGAAGCGTCCGTTCTGGGTGCCGCCGCCAAAGAAGTTCTCGGACTTCTCCTTGGCGAGCGTCTGGACGGTACCCTTCTTATCAAGGTCGAGGGACGCGGACTCGGAAACCACGACACGGTCGCCTGACTTGATACTCATCTTGCCAGTCGCCTTGTCCAGGATCACGGTCGCCTTTCCGCCGGTGATCTCGATAGTGTCGCCCTTGTCGGCAACCGTCGCACTCGGCTTGCTGTAGGTGTCCGAGGTATCGGGCTGAGCCTGGATCTTAGCCGTGTGGGACTTACTGCGCGGCGTGGCGTACTCGGAAAACTCACCCTTGGGGTCGACGTTATAACGGAAAATACCGTCCTCGAGGAACGTAATACGGCCCTTGATGCCGTCAGCGAAATCGATGTCGACGACATTCGAGGCAGACTGGGACACGGTCGCCGAGTCGACGCCCTTGAGTGGCGTGGCAATCGCCTGCTGGGGATTGGCAAACACGAGCGTCGCTGCAGTGGCAACGAGGACCGCGCTTCCCTTCACCCACCGTTTCGTAAAAATGGAATTCCTGCGCATCTGGTCTCCTTTCTTCCGACATGCTGAGGTGCCGAGGACGCCCCCCCCCGGCAGCATGGGAAAACGTATCAAACGGAGATGTTCGGTACATTCCGCACAATGGGGGCCACCCGTTACCAAGGGGCCAACTGGTAGTAACCAGATAGCCACCTACTAGGTCATATCAACATATGGGAGCACTTGCGCACCCAAGTTCGGAATTCTCCCAGCGGCAGCAAAATAAGCGTCAACGGCAAGGTGGGCTTAATAAGCCATACCAATTGGTTCTTCAGTCAAATACCAATCTAGCAAAAATGTACTGTTTATCTGGTATTACACAGACCATACCTTTCCCTCGGGAACTGGGCTTCGCGAAGTTTCCCGAGGGAAAGGCTCAGCCGCCATCCTGCAACCTACCGGGGATTGCCATGACGTACGTTGGCTGATTTGGTTTGGAATGAGATGTTGACGGTGGCTGATGGGCACAACTGTCCCGGGTGCATTTCAAGATGCACCTAAATGTCTGTCTTTATCCTTATAGATTGTCCAGGTAGTCGTCGGCATCATAGGTAAGGCTGTAAGCTTTATTCAGGATGCGCACGAGCTCCTGGGCATCGTGCTCGCCGAGCGCTGAGAGTTGTTTCGAGAGCGATGCCACACTCTCGGCATTTTTTTTCGCCGCGAAATCACGGCCTTCCTCGGTAATGCTCACCAGCACACGCCGACGATCGTTTGGATCAGTCCTGCGCTGAACGTAACCCTTACTCTCGAGTGAATCCAAGATATGCGACATGCGCGCACGGGAGAATTTCAGCTTCTTGGCAATCTCGGAGGGAATGACATCACCGTCAATACCCGATAGATACTGTAAAACCGGTGCCTCGCCCACACTGGCGCCGCCGGCAGCACTCAAGGATCCCTTGGCAAGGGAACGTGAGTACACAATCAGTTTTCGAGCGACGTCATCGTAATCCACTGGGGATATTGTCCTTTGCAACTCTAGAAGGACCATAAAACCGTCATTTGCCGTACATTAGTTAACATTCGCAACAATTATTTATGATACCCCAACGCGGAAGTCTATTGCTCGTCCTTCTTGCGTCGCATAAGCTCCTCAACGTCGACACCAGCGGCCTCGAGCATGCGCTCGACATTCTTTTTGGCGTTGGTCGTGCCGACCTTAAGCACGATCGAAAGCGGAGTGCCCACCACCAGGCACACGATGCCCACGGGGACACCCCAGCCGGGGCCGCCCTGCATACCCCACATCCCCATCAAAAAGCCAATCGCCACGAGCGAATAGCCCAGGCGCAGCCAAACATTGAGCCGCTGAATAGCATCGGTCTGCATCTTTGCCTCGCGAATCAAGTCGTCGCGCGAAAGGTCGTGTCCATGTTTCTCGTGCATATGGTCCTCCTCGTGCAAAGTGTGCATCATGCGCAAGTGCATCGTTTGTCGAATACGTCATCTTTCAAGAGCAATATAGCGGGTGTCGTGTAGGCGATGGAGGTCGCTGGCCATATTGCCCTTGAAGGGCGGCGCAAAATCAGAAGGCCGTGCGGTTGAGGCCGCACGGCCTTACAGGGGGCCAGGGGATGATGACTAGTAGCTCAGTGCCGGGTCGAAGAAGCCAATGAGAACGCCCACAAATGCGATCACAACGAGGATCAGCATCATAACGATGGGGTTGACCTTCTTCTTGGTCATCATGTACCAGCAGAAGATGATGAAGATCATCGGCAGCAGGTGCGGATAGATGCCATCGAGCGTGTCCTGGAACTTACCGCCACCGGGCAGCACCAGGTTGGGGCTGCAGGTGATGGAGACCCAGGTAGCACCGACTGCACCGATGACCATGGTACCGACCATCACGATGGAATCACGCAGAGCCTTGGCCTTGGGGCCGACGAGGGCCTCGACCGCCTTGCCGCCGAGCTCATAGCCCTGCTTGTAGGCAAAGCGCATGCCAAGGAACATGAGCAGGTTCCACACGACAATATAGAAGATGGCGCCGAGCGGGGAGCCGCCGGTCGAGAGACCGAGGGCAATACCGAGCAGGATCGGGATCAGGGTACCGACGATCAGCGAGTCGCCAAGGCCGGCGAGCGGGCCCATGAGGCCGGCGCGGATGCCGTTGATGGCGTCGTCGTCGATGGCCTCGCCGTTTGCGCGAGCCTCCTCGAGGCCGGCGGTGACGCCGACAATCATGGTGCCGATCTGCGGCTCGGTGTTGAAGAACGCGGAGTAGGTCTGGAGGGCCTGCTTCTGCTCCTCGGGCGTGTCGTAGAGCTCCTCGACAATCGGAAGCATGGCGCACAGGTAACCGAAGGTCTGCATGTGCTCCTGCGAGAAGCAGGTCAGGTTGCCATAGGACCAGTTACGGAACGACTTGGCAAGCGTTTTCTTAGAGAGCTTTTTCTTCTCTGCCATTAGATGTCCTCCTCTTCCTCATCATCGGAGCCCGAGGCGATAGCTGCCTTGGGAGCGTTTGCGAGGTCGATCTTGAGCGAAGCGATCTCATAGTTGATCAGGGCGAAGAAGCAGCCGATGCCGGCGGCGGCAATCAGGTTGCATCCCATGACAGCGGACAGGGTGAAGCCGAAGAAGAACGTGAGGAAGTCCGTCGGCTTGGAGATGACCTGCTTGAGCAGGATGGCGATACCGACGGTAGGCAGCAGCGAGCCGACGGTGAACAGCGTCTTCATCGCGATGCCGTCCATGGGCATGTAGGTCTTCATGAGGTCGACCATGGCGGTGCCGCCCATGGTGATGATGAACGTCGGGAGGAACGAGCAGACGATGTGACCGATCCAAGGCAGAACGTTGTTGACCAGGTAGAGCTTGTGGAGGTCGCCCTTCTCGAGCCACTTCCAGCCCATGCCCTGCCACACCAGGTTAATGGTGGCGGTGCCATAGAAGAGCACAGTGCCGAGCGTGCCGACGGCGGCACCGAGGGATGCGGCCATGCCGGCAGCCTCAGCGGAGGCGGGATCGATGCCCGAGTTCTTGATGGCGAGGATCGCCAGCGGGATGCCGATATAGGACACGGCGCGGACGTCGGCGGAGACGGTTCCGCCGGGGGTCACGAGAGCGATGTAGACAACCTGGATAGCAGCGCCGACGAGGATGCCCGTCTGCATATCGCCCATGATGATGCCGACGATGAGGCCGGCGACCAGAGGACGACCCAGAGTGTAGTTGCCGATCGTCGTGCCGCCCATGCCAGGCAGTGATGCCAGGCAGGCGAACAGGCCGAACAGCGCGGCTTGGAATGCATTGATTGCCATGCTTTCCCCTTTCTTTATTCCTCAGCCCCTTTCCCCAGGGCTGTAGGTACCAAAATGCAGCTGGCGCCTAACTAGAAGCCAAACTGACCGCGGAACTTGGGCCACTCACCAATGGATTTCTCCTTGATAAGGGCGAACTCGACCGTGTAGCCGGCGTTGGTGAGATCCTCGAGCGCCTGGGCCTCTTCCTGCGTGATCGACTGGTTGTTGCCGAGCTTGGTGGCGCCGGGACGGTCGTTGCAGGGGCCGACGATGATATGGCGCATACCCGGATCGAACCCGAAGTCGACGAGAAGCTCCTTCATGTCCTGCGGGTTCTTGGTAATCAGGAAGTACTTGGTCGGAGACTTGATAACCTTCTCGGAGACCTCCTTGAAGTGCTCCTTGGTCCACACGAACGTCTTCTTGCCCGAGGCACTCTTGTAGGCCTCCTTGAGCACGGGATTGGACGCCGCGGCGTCGTTGACGGCGATAAGACCGTCGCAGGGATACTCGAGGGCCCAACGGGTAACGGTCTGTCCATGGATCATACGGTCGTCAATGCGGATGAACGAAATCATGCGTTCTCCCTTTCCTTATCACCGGGGGTCTTTCCTCTTAACCCCCGCTCCATCACAAAAATTGGGGCGGATGCGCTGCCTAGATGTCGTCGTCCTCGTCGTCGGCGTCATCGGTCGGGACCACGAGCTCGGACATACCGTTCTTGCCCTCCTGCAGCATCATCTGCTTGAGGGAATCCAGGTCCATGGTAGCAAGCCCCATCATGGCGGTCATAGCCATGGGCAGATTCATACCGCCGAAGGCAATGGTGTGGGCGAGCAGGCCCTTCTCGGCCAGCGTGTTCATAGCATTGGTGAGCGGCGATCCGCCCAGGATGTCACCGAGCAGGACAACCTCGTCATCGGCGGTAACAGGAGCGAGCATCGCCTTGACGTTCTCGACATACTCGTCAGCGCCCATGCCGTCCACGAGACTCGTCGACAAGATGTTCGGGGCGTCATTGCCGAGCATCTTGAGGACACTGTGCAGTCCGGGAGCGAGCGTTCCGTGACTGACCATTACCAGATACCGCATGCGGTCTCCTCTCGACCTGCCGTGTATCGCACGGCTTTGCTTTTTGCCGAGATTATTGTTGCGCTGGGGCATGTTCGGTACAAGAAAATAGTTGCGAACGGCAACTATTCATCGGTTAACGGTAGCAACTATTTTTGTGCCTAAATTATTTTTTCTTCCAATTATTTTTAAAATAGCAGGTAGATTGCCTGGTAAATGTTTTATGTTCCTTATGTACCATACATATCAACAAGAATCGGGCCTGATATCACCGGTTTGTCCCGCAGTGTCAGACCATGTCACGTATGCTCACGACATGGAGGTACCCCATGGACATGATCTCGTTTCTCGCCTCCGAACCCTTCGATCGCAGCGGTGATACGCCGCTCTATGTCCAACTTAAACATCGAATCGCTCTGCTTATCGCCAGCCAGGCGTTCGACACCAAGACGCCGCTGCCACGCGAGCTCGAAATCTGTGAGCGGCTGGAGTTATCGCGCGCGACCGTGCGCCGCTGTTTCCAAGATCTCGTCATCGAGGGGCGCGTGGTGCGCAAACGCGGGCAGGGCACGTTCATCAAGCCCCAAACCTCAGCGCCCGGCATCGACCTGGCCCTGAATTTCAGCGCGCGGATGCGCGAAGCGGGACGGGTTCCGAGCTCGCAGATTCTCGCCTTTTCAAGCATACCGGCCATCCGTGGCATCGCCTCCGGGCTCAAAGTGCCCGAAGGGACACCCGTCTGGGAGATTCGCCGCCTGCGTCTCGCCAACGACAAACCCATGGAGCTCAACTACGTCTATATCCCCGTGTCACTTTGCCCCGAGCTCACGCGCAAAGACGTGGATGGCTCGCTCTACGCCTATATCGCGGAAAAGACCGGCATCCTGCCCGCAAGCGTCGATGCCGTCTACGAGGCGGTCAACCTCGACAAGCATGAGGCGCGCCTTTTGGGACAGAACACCGGTAAGGCGGCAATGCGCATCGTGCGTTCGACCTACGACAAGACGGGAACCCCGTTCGAGGTAGGCGTGCTCATCAGCTGCGACGGTCAGGCAAAGCTGCACGTGCACATCGCCGCCGACAAAACAACCTTCACTGCCACAGCCCAATAAATCCAAAACGTGGGCGCTGTCGTTCAAACGAACGACGGCGCCCACACTCATTTTCTATTCAGCCCTAGTCATCGCACAAAGCCCCTTCGGCAGCACACGGTGCAACCGAGTCACCGTAGGCCGGGGCGGGAGGCGGTCCTTTCTCTCGGAAAACTTCGCGAAGCCCAGTTTCCGAGAGAAAGTGTCCGGCTGCCGCCCCGGCCGACCAGGTCACATTACACCGTGTGCTGCGGCAGGTCCTGCAGGGCGATGACGTCCATGCCCATGTCGTTGGCGCTGCCGTGACCCTGCTGGTCCTCGCGCACGGCCTCGATGGCGCTCACGTATGTGTTGGCTGCAGACATCGCCGTCACGCAGGTCACGCCGCGGCGCACGGCCTCGGTACGCAGCAGGTAGCCATCGCCACGCGAGCCCGGACCGTACGGCGTGTTGATAATCACCGCAATCTTGCCATCGGCGATAAGGTCGCCGATGTTGGGGCGCTCGCCGTCATGCGGGCCGCTGATCTTCTCCACGACTTCGCACGTCACGTTGCCGCCGCGCAGCACGCGCGCCGTGCCCTCGGTGGAGCAGATATCAAAGCCCAGGTAGCGCAAGATGCGGGCGACCGAAAGGATATGGCGCTTGTCGCGGTCGCACACACTGATGAACACCTTGCCGCTGCTCGGGTCGGGCAGCTTGTAGTCGATCGCCAGCTGCGTCTTGGCGTATGCCTCGGGATAGCTCTTGGCGATACCCATGACCTCGCCCGTCGACTTCATCTCGGGCCCCAGGATAACGTCGGCGCCTGGGAAACGGCCCCAGGGCATAACGGCTTCCTTCATACAGAACCAGTCCAGCTGACGCTCGTCGCTCGGCAGGCCCAAGCTCGCGATGGAATCGCCTGCCATGATACGCGCCGCGCACTTGGCCAGCGGCACGCCGGTGGCCTTGGAGATGAACGGCACGGTACGGCTGGCACGCGGGTTGGCCTCGATCACGTAGACGGTCTCGCCCTTGATGGCGTACTGTACGTTGACCAGGCCGCGGACTCCCAGCGCCATCGCGATGCGACGCGTGGTCTCGCGGAGCTTCGCCTGCAGGCTCTCGCTAAAGCTGAACGGCGGAATGCAGGTCGCGGAGTCACCGGAGTGAATGCCGGCCTCCTCAATATGCTCCAGGATGCCTCCGATGTAGACCTCCTCGCCGTCGCACAATGCGTCGACATCGGACTCGATCGCACCCTCCAGGAAGCGATCGAGGTACACCGGATAGTCGGGGCTAATGCGCGCAGCCTCGGCCATGTAATCGCGCAGATGCTCGGCATCGTAGGCGATCATCATGCCGCGGCCGCCCAGCACATAGCTCGGACGCACCAGCAACGGGTAGCCAATGTGTGCGGCCACGGCCTCGGCCTCCTCAAACGAGGTGGCCTGACCCGCCGGCGGGTACATGATGCCCAGTTTGTCGAGCAGGGCGGCAAAACGCTCGCGGTCCTCGGCAAAATCGATGGCGTCGGGCTTGGTACCCATGATGTTCACGCCGCTCTCCTCGAGCATGCGCGCCAGCTTAAGCGGGGTCTGGCCGCCGAGCGTCACCACGACACCGTCAGGGCGCTCAACATCGATAACGTCCATGACGTCCTCGTAGGTAAGCGGCTCAAAGTACAGGCGGTCGGACGTGTCATAGTCGGTCGAGACGGTCTCGGGGTTGCAGTTGACCATGATGGTCTCGAAGCCGCGGGCCGCCAACGCATAGCTCGCATGCACGCAGCAGTAGTCAAACTCGATACCCTGGCCGATACGGTTGGGGCCGGCACCCAGAATCATCGCCTTGGGCTTGCTTGCCGGCGTGGTCTCGTCGGGGGCAACGCACTTCTTGGCGACCGGGCTCGTGCGGTAGATGTTCTCGTAGGTCTTGTAGTGGTATTCCGTCGCACTCGAGAACTCGGCGGCGCAGGTATCGACCGTCTTCATGCTGGGGACCACGCCCAGACCCTTGCGGTAAGCGCGAACAAAACGCTCGTCCGAGCCGGTCAGCGCGGCAATCTCGGCATCGCTCGTGCCATACTGCTTGAGTAGGCGCATCGCGTCGGCGTCAATGTCCTCCACGCGCAGGCCGCGGATGCTTTCCTGGACCTGCACCATATCGTTGATGCGGTTGAGGTACCACGGATCGATACCGCAAATGGCGTGGATGCGTGCAACATCCCAGCCGCGGCGCAGGGCCTCGACCACAAAGAAGATGCGGTGCTCGGTCGGGGTGCCCACGGCCTGGGCGAGCTCAGCGTCGCTCAGCTTGTCGGCGCCCTCCTTGCCGCCGGCGCAAATGCCCTGGTGCCCATCCTCCAACGAGCGCATGGCCTTGCCAAAGGCCTCCTCAAAGGTGCGACCGATCGCCATAATCTCGCCCACAGCCTTCATGCGCGTGGTGAGCGTGGGGTCGGTGCCCTTGAACTTCTCGAAGGCAAAGCGCGGTACCTTGACCACGCAGTAGTCGATCGTGGGCTCAAAGCAGGCGGGCGTGGCCTTGGTAATGTCGTTGACGATCTCGTCGAGCGTGTAGCCCACGGCCAGGCGAGCGGCGGCCTTGGCGATGGGGAAACCCGTGGCCTTGGAGGCCAGCGCGGACGAACGGCTCACGCGCGGGTTCATCTCGATGACAATCAGGCGGCCGGTTTGAGGATTCACGGCAAACTGCACGTTAGAGCCGCCAGTCTCGACGCCGATCTTCTCCAAGATAGCGAGCGAGGCGACACGCATGCGCTGATACTCAAGGTCGGAGAGGGTCTGTGCCGGCGCCACGGTGATGGAGTCGCCGGTATGTACGCCCATGGGGTCGAGGTTCTCGATGGAGCACACGATGATGCCGTTGCCGGCGTGGTCGCGCATGACCTCCATCTCGTACTCTTTCCAGCCCTCGATGGACTCCTCGACCAGCACCTCATGGGCAGGCGAGAGTTCAAGGCCCTGGCTCACGATGGAGACGAGTTCCTCGTGAGTATGCGCGATGCCGCCACCGGCGCCGCCCAAGGTAAAGCTCGGACGCAGCACGCAGGGATAGCCCACACGCTCGGCGATGGCCTCGGCGTCAGCCACGCTGTAGGCATAGCCCGAGCGCGCGACCTCCAGGCCGATCTCGGCCATGGCCTCGTTAAAGAGCTTACGGTCCTCGCCGCGCTCGATGGCGGCCAGGTCACAGCCGATCATCTCGACGCCGTACTTGTCGAGTGTGCCGTCCTTTGCCAGCTCGACCGCGGCATTCAGACCGGTCTGGCCGCCCAGCGTGGGCAGCAGCGCGTCCGGGCGCTCCTTCTTGATCACGCGCTCGATAAACTCGGCGGTGATGGGCTCGACATAGGTGCGGTCGGCCAAGCCCGGGTCGGTCATGATGGTCGCCGGGTTGGAGTTGACCAGGATGACCTCAAAGCCATCCTCCTTGAGGACCTTGCAGGCCTGGGCGCCGGAGTAATCGAACTCGCAGGCCTGGCCAATGACGATGGGGCCCGAGCCAATGACGAGGATACGCTTGATGTCGGTACGTTTAGGCATGCTAGTTCTCCTCGGTCTCGATCGCGGCGTTCTCGGACTCGGCGAAATTCCAGCCGGCGAGGCGGTCCTTCGCGGTGTCGATGTCCAGGTAGTTCTCCTCGCCGTCCATGAGTCGCGTAAAGGCGGTAAAGAGATAGTGGGCATCGGTGGGGCCGGGCGAGGCCTCGGGGTGGTACTGCACCGAGAAGCACGGCGCGTCGAGCAGTTGGATGCCCTCGGCGGTGCCGTCGTTGAGGTTCACATGCGTCAGGCGAATGCGGCCGAAGCGCTCGTTCATCACGACCGGCGCGATACCGCGGCGCACCCAGACGCGCAGGTCGCCATCGGCCGCGTGCTCGGTCTCGCCACCGGAAAGCTCGGGGACAAGTTTGCCCAAGCTGGGGAACAGCAGGCCAAAGCCATGGTTTTGCGCGGTAATCTCCACGCGGCGGCTCACCAGGTTCATAACCGGCTGGTTACCACCGCGGTGACCGAACTTAAGCTTTTCCATCTGAGCGCCGCAGGCCAGGCTGATCATCTGATGACCCAGGCAAATACCAAAGACCGGCACCTTGCCGATCAGCTGCTGCACCTGCTCGTAGGTCTCCACCACGGCATCGGGGTCGCCGGGGCCGTTGGACAAAAAGACGCCATCGGGATTCATGTCGAGCACCTCACTCGCGGGCGTATCCCACGGCACGACGGTAAGATCGCAGCCGGCGCGGACCAGGCCCTCCAGAATGCCGCGCTTCACGCCGCAGTCGTAGGCAACCACCTTGTGGCGGGCAGGGGCGGCGGCGGTGAGCGCAAAATCATGCGTAGTAGGCAGGTCGCTCGCAGCAAAGGCATGGGGCTCAGGGCAGCTCACGGTCTTGACCAGGTTCTCGCCCACCAACGTGGGGGCTGCGGCCAGACGCTCGGCAAGTTCGTCGACGTCAAAGACCTCGGTCGAGATAATGCCCATCTTGGAGCCGTTGTCGCGCAGGTGGCGCACCAAGGCGCGGGTGTCGACGCCCTCGATAGCGACGATACCGTGGGCGCGCAGGTACTCCGGCACGCTTTCGGCAGAACGCCAGTTAGAAGGCGTGGCGCACATGTCGCGCACGATCATGCCACGCATGGCCGGAGCGCTCGCAGGGCGAGCGGCGTCACCGGGGAAGGCCGACTGGACGTCGGTCTCATCGATGCCGTAGTTGCCGATCTGCGGATAGGTCATGGTTACGATTTGGCCGGCATAGCTCGGATCGGTCATGACCTCAAAATAGCCCTCGAGCGAGGTGTTGAAGCAGACTTCGCCGGTCGCGGTGCCCTCGGCGCCGCATGAACGTCCATAAAAAATGGTCCCATCCTCAAGGTACAGGATGCAGGGACCGCAGATGCCCTTACTGGTTTTTGCCAGCATACGCTGGCAAAGTTCGCTGGGCGCGATGGTGCGGGCAGCAGTGCCCGCGGTATGGTTGTTCGCCATAATTCTCCTTCCCGGTCTCACGGGACCGGCTTAAAGGTTGGTAGTTAGGCCTCGCGGTATTGTAACCGCAAGTATGCTCCATGGCGTTAATTTCATCGAAATGTTTACGAAATGATAATTATGACTTTCTATGCATAATGATTTTTTAATCCCCGTCCCAGAAAAATTATCCCGCGTGGGCTTGTGGCTCACGCGGGATAATGGCCTCTTACTTTTTCTTGTCCTGCTCCAGCAGTTCGGACGGCGTTCGGTCGGGCTTGCCGCCGCGGAAAATCTCGCGGCCATGCAGACGATGCTCCAGGTCACGTTCGGCCTTTTCCTCGTCAATCTTGGTCTGGCTCACCACCGGGTCCTCAATCAACGACGACACCGAGTTCACCTGCTTCTGAATGCGCTCGGCGATGGTGTCATCCATACTCACGATGCGCATCTTCCAGTCGATACTCGTAGCGTTGGATGAGCTCTTGGTCCACACGAACGTCAGGATGGCGCTCTGGTGGCCCTGAGCGGGAAACATGCCAAAGAAGGAATCGTGCTGAATGTTGCTATCCTCGTCGATATAGGCGTGAACGTTATACACCACGCGGTCAATCTTATCGTTGAGCAGCGCGTTGGTCGCAAGTGCCGCGGCCTGAATCTGCCCGTTGGACAGCAGCTCGAGCTCGTTGGCAGACGATGTGTCCAACACCGTCACCTCGACCGTGCCCGTACGCTCATCGGCTTCATCGACGGTAAAGTCGAGCGGGAACTGCGTAAAGCCGTTGCCCCACTCAAGGCCGCCCTTCAGCGCCGTCGAAACGGTATCGACCGAAACGCTCTCGGACAGATTGGCGGTATTCAGACGGCGCATCACGCCGTAGCCAATCTGCATGCCCACGATCAGCACCAAAATACCGATGACCACGGCCATCGCGGTCTTCGTAATGGTATGGCTCACCTGCGAGCCCGAAGGATCGTCCTCGGACAGCGGGTCGATATGTTTTGCCTGGCTCGCGCGGTCCTCGCTGCGCAGCTGCGCTAGCGCAGCTTTGTCACCGCGCTTGGCCGCAGCCTCCTTCTCACGCATGCGCTCGGTTCGCTTTTTGGCAAGCGTGGGATCCAAGACACCGGATGCATCGATTTCGGAGAATAACTCCGTCACTTCTTCCGGAGTCAAAGGGTTCTTGTCAGCCATAAACTTCCTGTCATATCAATCAGTCGAGCTCGTGCGCACGCGCACCTTCGAACTGCATTCGATAGTAACGGGCATAGGTGCCGCCACGGGCGAGAAGCTGTTCATGCGTGCCACGTTCCACAACGCGACCATGCTCAACGGTCGCAATCTCATCGGCATGTTTAATGGTCGAGAGACGGTGGGCGATGATAATCGTGGTGCGGCCGCGTGCCAGCTCTTCGAGCGACTCCTGGACTGCCTCCTCGCTCTCGTTATCCAAAGCACTCGTCGCCTCGTCCAAGATCAAGATTTTGGGATTCTTGAGAAACACACGCGCGATGGCAACGCGCTGTTTCTGTCCGCCCGAAAGACGGCTGCCGCGCTCGCCCACGACCGTGTCATAGCCCTGTGGAAGCGACTCGATAAAGGCATCGATGTTGGCGCGACGGGCGGCCTCGGCGATCTCTTCCGCCGTAGCGCCCGGCTTGCCGTAGGCGATGTTCTCGCCAATCGTGCCGTCAAACAGATAGACATCCTGCTGCACCAGGCCGATGGCGCGACGCAGGCTCCGCTGCGTCACATCGCGCACGTCCTGGCCGTCGATGCTAATGGATCCGGCGGCCACGTCATAAAAGCGCGGCAGCAGCGAACAGGTCGTGGACTTGCCACCGCCCGAAGGGCCAACCAAAGCGATGGTCTGCCCGGGCTTGATGGACAGGTCCATATGGTCGATAACGGTACGCTCGTCGGCATCGCCCTCGCCCAGCTCAACATCCTCGTAGTTAAAGCACACGTCGTGATACTCCACGGCGCCGGCAGTCACCTGCAGATCCGTAGCGCCCGGCTTGTCCTGGATATCCGGCGCGGTCGAGAGCACCTCGTCCATACGCTTAAAGCCGGCGATAGCCTTCTGATACGTTTCGGCCGAATTGACGAGTGTCTCGAGCGGCGTGCAGAACAGCGAAATATAGAGTGCAAAGGTCGCCATATCGACCGCCTGCAGCTGTCCCTGAGCCACCAGCCAGCCGCCGAGCAGCACCACGATCACGTAGAGCACGCCCGAGAGCAGGCCATACGTCGCGGTATAGACGCCCATGGCGTGGTACATGTTCTCTTTGGACGAAAGGTAGCGATTGTTGGAGGCGCGGAACTTGAAACGTTCGGTCTCCTCATTGGCAAAGCTCTTGACCACGCGCATGCCCGCCAGCGAATCCTGCAGCTGCGCATTGATGCCGCTGATCTTTTTGCGATTGTCGCTAAAGACCTCGCGCATGCGCATGTTCTGCCAAAACATGATGACCGCAAACGCCGCCGTCACCACGGCCATGGCGAGCGCCAGCACTGGGGCGATGGTAAAGAGGATCACAAACGAGCCGATAATCTCGATGCCGCAGATGATGATCCACTCGGGCACGTGGTGCGCCGCCTCGCAGATATCGAACAGGTCGTTGACCACGCGGCTCATCATGTCGCCCGAGCTGTTGCGGTCAAAGTACGCAAAGCTAAAGCGCTCATACTGGTCAAACAGGTCCTCGCGCATTTTGGACTCCATGCGCGCGCCCATCACGTGACCCCAATAGCTCACAAAATAGCGGCAGGCGCAGCGGACGGCATACATCAGCACCAAGCCCACCGCGATCATGCCGAGCGCCTGCATAATGGCAGCCTGACCCTGAGTAAATAGCCCACCGGTCAAATTGCGCAGGATAATGGGGAACGCAAGGTCAATGGCGGCAAGCACCAGAGCGCAAACAGTATCAGCAACAAAAAGCCCCATCTGGGGCTTGTAATAAGACAAAAACCTTCTAAACATGCAGTCCTCGGAGATAAAACAATAACGTAAGACCCTGGGGCAAAATAATCAGTAGTGTTTGCCCCAGGGTCGCCCTCGCTTTTAAAGCTCAGTTCCGCCCAGCCTGTGTGCGATGCTATCGCAAGCCAAGGCACCCACAACGGTCTTGGCGTCTTCGATCTTGCCGTCGAGTACGGCGTCGATCAGCTCGTGCAGCGGCACCAGGTCCACGTTGACAAACTCGTCATCATCGGGGTTGGGCGCATCAAACTCGAGCTTGGTAGCCAAGTAGATGTGAATGATCTCGTCACAGAAGCCGCAGGACGTGACAATCGACGTCAAAAAGCGAATGCGACCGGCCCTAAAGCCCGTCTCCTCATGCAGCTCGCGCTTGGCGCAATCGAGCGGGTCCTCGCCTGGATCGAGCTTGCCGGCGGGAATCTCGACCGTCACGCGGTCGATAGCGGTGCGGTACTGACGCACCAGTACGATCTTGCCGCTCTCGGTCAGCGCCACAACGGCCGCCGCACCCGGATGGCGAACGATATCGCGGGCGCTGCGGCGACCGTTGGGCAGCTCAACCTCAAGACGGTGGACGTCGAGGATCTTGCCCTTCCAGGCGCACTCCTCCGAAAGAATCTTCTCGTGCAGCTCGGCATCGTGCGGGTCGTCGTCGCCCAGCACCAGCGCCGGCTCGTCAGCGACCTCGCCGCCAGGCTCGCCCTCGGCGTGCCCATACATGCGGCTGTCCTCCTCGACGATCTGCGCATCCACGAGCTCTTCGTTCTTCTCGTCCATCCGTCTCATTCCTCTCGGATTTTAGGCATCCCAGGCGTCGCGGCCGCGCAGCGCGCGCAGGCCGATGTCGTGGCGCAGGGTCTTGCCTTCAAAATCAATCTTCTCGCAGGCCTCGTAGGCAAGGTTGCGAGCGTTCTCGAACGTGTCACCCAGAGCGGTCACGGCAAGCACGCGGCCACCATTGGTCACGAGCTGGCCGTCCACCACGGCAGTGCCCGCGTGGTACACGGTCACGTTCTCCATGACCTCGGCATCGGCGATACCGGTGATGACCTTGCCCTTCTCGTAGCTGCCGGGATAGCCCGCGCTCGTCAGGACAACTGCCACAGCCCACTCGTCACGCCAGTCGAGCTCAATCTGATCGAGCTCGCAGTTGGCGCAGGCGAGCATGACCTCAACCAGGTCGTTCTTAAGGCGCGGCAGCACGACCTGCGTCTCGGGGTCGCCAAAGCGGGCGTTAAACTCCAGCACCTTGGGGCCGGCGGGGGTAAGCATAAAGCCGCCGTACAGGCAGCCACGGTAATCGATGCCCTCGGCGGCGAGCTCGGCCACGGTCTGCTCCATGACCTTCACCATGGTGGCGTGCTCCTCGTCGGTCACGATAGGCACCGGGCTGTAGACGCCCATGCCGCCGGTGTTGGGGCCCTTGTCGCCCTCGAGGGCGCGCTTGTGGTCCTGCGAGGTGGCCATGGGGCGCACGGTCTTGCCGTCGGTAAAGGCGAGCAGCGAGCACTCGGGACCAACGAGCATCTCCTCGATAACCACGGTGTTGCCGGCATCGCCAAAGGTGCCGCCAAAGCACTCGCGCACGGCCTCCTCGGCCTGCTCAAGTTCGGTCGCCACGATAACGCCCTTGCCCGCGGCAAGGCCGTCGGCCTTCACGACCAGCGGAGCGCCCTGCTCGCGCACGTAGGCGAGAGCCGAAGCCTCGTCGGTAAACGAACCATAGGCTGCCGTCGGAATGCCCGCACGCTCCATGAGCTGCTTGGAGAACAGCTTGGAACCCTCCATCTGGGCACCCTCGGCACCCGGGCCAAAGCAGGGAATACCCGCCGCGCGCACGGCGTCGGCCACGCCCGCCACGAGCGGAGCCTCGGGGCCAATTACCACGAGTCCGCATCCGTGGCTCTGCGCAAACGCCGCCACGGCCGCAGGATCGCAATCGTCGAGAACAACGTTCTCGCCACAGCTCGCGGTGCCGCCGTTGCCCGGCGCGATGTAGAGCTTGCCGGCGCGCGGTGATGCTGCGAGCTTAGCTGCCAAAGCATGCTCACGGCCGCCGCTGCCCAACAACAGGATGTCGATGGTTTGAGTGTCCGCCTTCAAGGGTGCCTCCTCTATGGATGAATGGCCCGCTCCGCGCGAGCCCTTTGCAAGCAAATATACCCCTCGGCCGCCCGTCCGGGCTGCAAAGGGGTATATCGCAATAACCAAATAGTCCCGATTACTTCCAGAATCGGTTGATGATCTGCTCGCGACCAGCGCCAACGCCAATGAACGTCACGCGGGTGTGTGCCAGATCCTCGATAAACGCCACGTAGTCCTGAGCCTCTTGCGGCAGCTCATCAAAGCTGCGACAACCGGTGATGTCGCACTTCCAGCCGGGGAGTTCCTCGTAGATGGGCTTGGCATGCTCAAAGCGCACCTGATGCTCGGGCACGCTGGTGTAGCGCTCGCCATCGACGTCGTAGGCCACGCACACCTTGATGGTGTCGAAGGCCGAAAGCACGTCGAGCTTGGTCAGGGCGATATCGGTGAGGCCGTTGACGCGCGAGGCGTAGTTGGCGATGGGGCCGTCGAACCAGCCGCAGCGACGACGGCGACCGGTGGTCACGCCGTACTCATAGCCCTCCTCGGTCAGCGTGAGGCCGGCCTCGGACTCGTAGGAAAGCTCGGTGGGCATGGGGCCCGAACCGACGCGGGTGATATATGCCTTCATGACGCCCAGCACGCGGTCGACGTTCTTCATGCCCACGCCGGAGCCGGTGATGGCGCCGCCGGCGGTGCAGTTGGAAGACGTCACGTACGGATAGGTGCCGTGGTCGATGTCGAGCAGCGTCGCCTGGGCGCCCTCAAACAGCAGGTCCTTACCCTCGTCGATCATGTTGTTGAGCAGCAGGCTCGTCTCGGTGATGTAGGGGCGCAGGCGCTCGGCCATCGGCAGGTACTCGTCGCAAATCTGGTCCACGGTGTAGGTGGGCAGGTTGTAGATGAGCTCGAGCTCAGGGTTCACGCGGGCGAGAGCGGTCTCCAGCTTGTCGCGGAACAGTGCCTCGTCCAGCATGTCCTGCATGCGCAGACCAATGCGGGCCATCTTGTCCTGATAGCACGGACCGATACCGCGCTTGGTGGTACCGATGTTCTTCTTGCCGAGCTTCTGCTCAAAGGCGCCATCCAGATCGATGTGGTACGGCATGATGACATGCGCGTTGCCGCTGATCTTGAGATTCTTGGTGGTGATGCCGTCGGCCTCGAACATGTCGATCTCCTCAAGGACAACCTTGGGGTTGACGACGCAGCCGTTACCGATCACCGACACGTGGTCGGAATACATGATGCCGGAGGGCACCTGGTGCAGGCCGTACTTCTTGCCGTTGACGACGATGGTGTGACCGGCGTTGTTGCCGCCCGAGTAGCGCACGACGGCATCGAAGTCGCCGGCGACCAGGTCGCAAATCTTACCCTTGCCCTCATCGCCCCACTGGGCACCGACCAAAACGGTTGACGGCATGTTTACTCCTTACATTCATGGACTGTCTACGCGCCACGCCGGCACGCAGAAGCACAAAACATTCCCAGTATACCCGTGCAACGGGCGCCTGTCCTACTCCTCGGCATGTGCCCCATCAAGCTCATAGAACTTGGTGGATGCCGGCAGGAACATCAGGTCGACGTCGCCGATCGGGCCCGAACGGTTCTTGGCCACGACGATACGCGTAACGCCCTCGTCGGGTCGATCGTCGCGCGAGGCTTCGGCCTCGTCGGCGGAGCGGTCCAAGAACATAACGATATCGGCGTCCTGCTCGATGGAGCCCGATTCACGAAGGTCGGAAAGCTGCGGGCGCTTGCCGGTACGGGATTCGACCTGACGCGAGAGCTGCGACAGCGCGATGAGCGGGATCTTGAGCTCCTTGGCCATGATCTTCAGACCACGCGACATCTCGGAGACCTCGACGGTACGGCTCTCGGAGCGGCGTCCCGGCGGAGGACTCACCAGCTGCAGGTAGTCCAGGATGATGATGGCCTTCTCCTTGTTGTGGAGCATGCGGCGGCTCTTGGCGCGAATCTCGGTCACTGTGGTGCCGGGCGTATCGTCAATCAGAATATCGAGCTTGGACAAGGTCTGCGTGGCCTCGTTGATATTGGCCCATTGCTCGGGGCTAATGCGGCCCATGCGGAAGTCACTGATCGAGATCATGGCGTAGGCGCAAATCAGACGCTGGGCAATTTCCTTGCCCGACATCTCCAGAGAGAAGAAGCCGACGGTATAACCGGCAGCGGCAGCGTTGAGCGCCAGATTCAGGGCGAACGACGTCTTTCCAACAGCAGGGCGGGCGCCGATGATGATGAGCTGACCCTCGCGAAAACCCATGAGCATGCGGTCGAGCGACGGGAAGCCCGTGGGCACGCCCGCAGCCTGACCACCGGCCTGGCACACTTCCTCGGCCTCGTTATAGGCCTCGACCATAAACTCGGTCAGCGTCTTGTAGCTCGACTTGACCTCGCGCGCCGTGACCTTGAGCAGCTTGCTCTCGGCTAGCTCCACGACCTCTTTGGTGTCGGTGGGGGCGTTATAGGCCAGCGCGTTGATCTCGTTGGTGGCGCCGATCAGCTCGCGCAGCATCGAGTCGCGACGGACGATGGCGGCATGGTGCTGCCAGTTCACGAGCGACAGGGTCTGACCCATCAACTCCAAAATGTAGGCCTCGCCGCCCACGGCATCAAGCTTGTTGATGCTTCGCAGGTAATCGATCAGCGAGATGGAGTCGATGGGAATGCGGCTGTTGTACATATCGACCATCGCGGTATAGATGGTCTTATGAATGGGCCGGTAGAAGTCATCGGGCTGCAGCTCGACCTGGGCCTCTTCGACCACCTCGGGCGATAGCAGCATAGCGGCCAGTACATTGGCCTCTGCATCTTGGTTTTGGGGAAGACCCAACTTTGAGCCGCGGTCCTCAACCGTCAGCCCGGTCTCCCTATCGTCATATGCCATGAGCATCCTCATTCATATCGCTTGCGAGCATCCATAGTATCAGCCACAGCTTTAAATCGAGGCGCGCCTTAACAATCATCACCGAACCAAACGGATGAACGGTCCCTTATGTGCGTTGTGTTAGACCGCTTTGGATACTGGGACTTTTCCTATAATCTTTCTTGCTTAGATAGCAGGCGAAAGCGAAGGAGCTCCTATGGTCACCAAGGATGATGCGTGTTGGATAATCGGCCTTTCCGCAGGTGCGGGCATTGGCGTATACCTTGATGGCGGCTGGGGCATCGATGCGCTTGTCGGGCGTGAGACCAGGGCTCATAACGACATCGACCTGTTCGTTCAGCGCGGGGATTACCAAAGGTTCGTGGATCTAATTGCTGATGAGGGGTTTTCCGAGGTGGCTGCATCTTTCACCACCGAAGATCACACGGTGTGGCAAGACGAGGCGGGGCGCATCGTCGACCTGCATTGCTTCGATTTCGCCGAGAATGGCGATATTCTGTATCAGGGAGATCGTTTTCCCGGGGAGGTCTTTTCGGGGAGGGGGCGCATCGGCGAGGTGGAGGTGTCGTGCATCGACCCCGAAAGCCAGCTGTTGTTTCACTTGGGCTATCAGCATGACGAGCACGACGCCCACGATGTCATGCTCCTATGCCGTGAGTACGGTTTCGACGTTCCCGAAGAATATCGCTAGCTGTTGCTATTTGCATCGGGGCACGACTTCAGCGCTTGCCGCAGATGCGCTGCGCCAGACCGCCCTGGACATCACGCCACGCCGTATATGGCCCTCCGCGCACGCGAGTCCCATTTCGCCTGCTTGATCCAGTACTCGTAGAACGGATAGGGGGTCACCTTGTACTGGCGCCAGGTCTTCTCGTACGTGCCGCGGGCTGCCTGCCTCACTATGAGCTCGGCGAGCTCGTCCGCGCTCCTGCGGACCTTGAAGCACCATGTCCACTTGAACCAGGCGAGGTAGTTCTCGAGGCGTCTCGTGGAGACACCCCGGAACCTGCCGATGAAGTGCCTCATCTGGGAGTGGAGGCTGTTCACCCTGTTGATGGCGTGCTCCTCCCTCTTGCTGGCGATGTGCGCGCCGACGCCGAGGGCGGGCAGGACGCGGCGGTACACGTGCGCACGGTCCGTCGAGATTATCGCGCCGACCGCGAGCTTGTCGGCGAGCAGCTCCCTGGCTGCCGCCTCGTCGAGGCCGCCCCTCCCCGCGATCTCGTAGAAGATGTCGCCGGCGTCGTTGATGCCGGTGAGCACGCATATCTTCTCGTGCCCGTCGGTTCCCTGCGACCTTGTGCGGGGCTTCCTGGGCATGCCGGACTCCGACCTGGAGCGGTTTCCCTTGAAGCTCTCCCTGAAGAAGCACTCGTCGAGCTCGGCCCCGCCGCCGGCCTCCACGCGGAAGGCGGGCATGCGCTTGGCCATGGCCTCGAGCAGCCTGTGGCGCATGAAGAACGCCGTCTTGAGGCACACGCCGCACTTTTCCGCCGACTCGCGCAGCGGGAGCATGTCCACGTGGCACTCCGCGAACCTCATCCAGGCCGACCTGTCGAGCTTGGTGGTGGAGAAGATGCGCATGGTGGCGTCGGTGAAGGTCCTGGCGCACCCTCGGCAGAGGAACCGCTGACGGCCGCTCCCGTCTCACCCCCTCTTCACGTAATGCGGGGAGCCGCACCAGGGGCAGGCTCTGTCGGGATCGTCTTCCGCCCCCTCGCTTGCCGCGAGTTCGAAAAGCTCCGCGTCTATCAGCGCCTTGAGCGATCTCAGGGCCCTGCTCTTCTCGGCAGCCGTCATCTGCGGGAGGAACTGCCTCGTCAGCTGGGTGAGCACGTCTTCCATTGCAACCTCCATCTCTCCTGATGATGGAATTGTCGCAACCGGGGCCCCGTCGCGTGTACTGCGTGCAGGACACTTATCCAAAGTGGTCTAACACAACGCTTATGTGGGACTGCATCTCAATGTATGACGTGACACCCACTCAGCGCAAAAAATAAAAGGGCGCCCCGGTCTCTCAGAGCGCCCTTCTTAGAACAAGATTGTTGCGTTGCAGCAAATGCTACTCGGCAGCAGCCTCGGTCTCGACCTCGGCGGTCTCGGCCTCGGCGACCTCAGCGGCCTCCTCGACCTCAGCATCGGCAGCGAGCTCCTCGGCGGTAACGCCGACGAGAACGACAACCTCGGCCTTGATCTCGCGGTACAGCGAGATGGCAACGGTGTGGGCACCGGCAACCTTGATGGGCTTGCCGAGCTCGACGCGCTTGCGGTCGATGTCCATACCGAGCTGATCCTTGATGGCGTCAGCGATCATAGCGGCGGTAACGGAGCCAAAGAGGATGCCCTCGTCGCCGACCTTGACGTCAACGGTGACCTGCTTGCCCTCGAGGGCAGCCTTGGTCTCGTTGGCGGTAGCCAGACGGACGGCCTCGCGCTTGGCTATGTTGTTGCGACGCTCGTCAAGCTGCTTGAGGTTGCCCTTGGTGGCGGCAACAGCGAGCTTCTTGGGGAACAGGAAGTTCTCAGCGTAACCCTGAGCGACCTCTACGACGTCACCCTCGCCGCCCTTGCCCTTGATCTCATCGAGAAGAATAACCTTCATGATGCGTCTCCCTTCTTAGCCGCGGTCGCGGTTGCCACGAGAGGAAACCACGGGGACGGTGTACGGCAGGAGAGCCATCTCGCGGGCACGCTTGATGGCGTTGGCGATGTCATGCTGATGCTGCGTGCAAGCGCCAGTGACGCGACGGGGCTTGATCTTGCCACGGTCGGTCATGTACTTACGGAGAAGCTGAGTGTCCTTATAGTCGATGAACTCAGTGTTCTCCTTGCAGAACTGGCAGTACTTACGACGCGGCTGACGTGCAGAAAAATCATTAGCCATGTCAAAATACCTTTCGTTTGGCAACTTCGGCGAACCGAAGCCGCCTCTCACTCAAAAATAGGTGAACAACCCTTAGAACGGGATGTCCTCATCGTAGACGTCGACCGCGGGCGGCGTAGCCACCGGTGCGGCAGGACGTGCTATGGGCGCGGGAGCTGCGGGGGCGTAACCGCCCTGATCGTAACCACCCTGGCCACCACGGGAGCTCATAAACTCGATCTCATCGACGATGACCTCAAGCTTGCTCCGGCGCTGGCCGTCGCGCTCCCAAGAGCTGTAGCGCAGCTTGCCCTCGATCGCGACCTTGTTTCCCTTTGCCAGGAAACGGCTCACGGCCTCGGCGCGGGTGCCGAACATAGTGCAGTCGACAAAGTTGGGATAGTCCTCCCACTCGCCAGTCTGCGCGTTGCGGCGACGATCGTTCACAGCGACGCCAAAGGACAGAACCTGGGTTCCGCCGGCGGTGGCGCGCAGCTCGGGATCGCGGGTGAGGTTACCGGTGATGTTCACTCGATTGATGCTCATAACTCACTACTTCCTCTTGGGGCACAAGCCCAGTCCAAAACGACAGTCTTACTCCTGGTCGTCGCGACGGACGATCATGTGGCGGACCACAGCGTCGGTGATGCGCAGAACGCGATCAAGCTCGGCGATCTGGGTAGGATCTGCGTGGAAGTTGATGAGGGTGTAGTCACCATCGGTGAGGTCGTTGATCTCGTAGGCGAGCTTGCGCTTGCCCCACTCGTCAACGGAGTCGACCTTGCCAGCGCCCTCAGCGATCGTGGTATCGATACGCTTCATAACAGCGAGACGAGTCTCGGGGTCGAGCGACGGGTCAACAAAGAACAGCAGTTCATAAGCCTTCATATTGTCACCTCCTCTGGGCAAATGTGGCTTCAGGTCGTGAAGGTGCGCCTGAAGCAGGAAAAGACTTGGTAATAATATCTTTCAACCTCCTAGGCTGCAAGAATATGCAGCTACAACCTCATGACCTCCACATATGCCCATACTCGCACGGCACTTCATGCGTCTTCCAACCAAATGCTGACCAAATGCTTGACGGAACTGTGGACAAGATACGGCGCCGTGGGGACAAGTCGCACCAAGCCGCAGGTCAACGGGCACAACGCTGTGGTCGCGAAATGCATACCAGTGGCCCACAGCACCACCCAAAGATTTTTAAATTCATTGCCAAGTCGCTTATGAATACCTTTTTTGAACAATTGAGTTGATCAACCACGCTGGTCGGAAGCCGTTTTTTGGCACCTCAAGCCCCACTGCAGCGCCAAGCACGGCCAAGCGTTTTAAAAAATGCCAACTTTTCTGTTTGCACTTTGCGATTCCTCGTGTATACTGACTTTCGCATTTAACGGAGAGTTGTCCGAGTGGCCGAAGGAGCACGATTGGAAATCGTGTAGGCGTCAAAAGCGTCTCCAGGGTTCAAATCCCTGACTCTCCGCCAGTTAATTCCAAAGCAGGCCTTCGAGCCTGCTTTGTTTTTGCCCCACGCGGAGGGGTGGCAGAGTGGTTGAATGCGGCGGTCTCGAAAACCGTTTGGCCTGTATAAGGTCACGAGGGTTCGAATCCCTCCTCCTCCGCCATTTTGGTTGAGAAAGCTCCCGAAAACGGGGGCTTTTTTGTTTAGAGTCCCTTACAAGCAAATACGGCGGAGGAGGAGGGATTCGAACCCGCCAGGGCGCGGAGCGTAAAGAAAACGCGCCAGTGGCGCGTTTTTAGCGCAGCGCGGTCGGCGTAAGCCGACCGGATAAATTTTGAGCTTCGCTCAAAATTTGGACATCCCTCCTATTCAACCCGCGCCCGTATCACGTTCGATCCCGGCCCAAAATCACAAATGTGTACACCACCCTCCAAAACCGACATTTTTCGACATCTTTGGAGTCTGACGTGCACGTTTGGTGCTTACGCCCGCGCCCAGTCCCGACCGTTTGCCGAGGAATGAGGGCGCGATGCCCGCCAACCATGTACTATGTACGGGCATTGTCCAAACCCGCAACTCAAAGGACCCCATCTTGCCCGTCGTCGCTGCTATAACCGTTACCTCACATGCCTCGGATGCCATGGTCGCTATTCCGTTTTGGCTCGAGATGTTCGCTGTTGTCGCTGCATCGATCTCGGGCGTGTTGGTCGCACGCGAGCACAAGCTCGACCTGGTGGGCGCGGTCGCGCTCGCCGTGGTCTGTGGCCTGGGCGGCGGTCTTTTACGCGACATGACGCTGCAGGTGGGCAACGTCTACATCCTCAACCAGCCAATGGCGCTGCCGCTTTCCATTGCCACGGCAGCCATCATCTATATTTTCCCGGCAATCGTCGACAAGCCCGAAAAACTCATTCCCCTGCTCGACATCATCTCAGTCGGCATCTACGCCGCCACTGGAGCAGACAAGGCGCTGGTCTACGGCTTTGCACCGGCGGTGTGCATCATGATGGGCTTTTTCACCGCGGTGGGCGGCGGCATGTTGCGCGATGGCTTTATGGGCGTGGTTCCGGGCATTTTCCAACGTACTAACTTTTATGCCATCGCCGCCATCGCCGGATCGACAAGCTATGTGTGTCTCGTTATGAGCGGCATTATGAGCAATGTCGCCGCGCTGGTCGTATGCGTTGTCGTGACCATGGGTCTGCGCTGGCTCTCGCTGCGCTTTGACATCAAAAGCCCCACCGAAGAAGATATCGCGCGCTTCTTGCACCGTAAAAAGTAAACAGCACGGCACGACCCTTCGAAATGCAACCGAGAGGTTCTTTTAGAGCGCCCACGCGTTGGGTACCCTGTTAGGTGTATGTCGAGCATCTGACGAAGGATTCACTATGCCCTGTAATCAATTCCCGTCGACCCAGCGCCGTAAAGCGTGGGTCCGCATCACGATCCTATTCGCGCTCGTCGCCCTAGCGGTCACCGCACTTCCCACGGCGTCGTTCGCCGGCACGGACACCGCAGGAAACGTACTTGCGACCGACAATGACGCCAATCCGTCCGGCGTCGAAGGTGACCTGTACTGGGCAGGTCAGAGCCTCAACCTGGACGACACCTCCATCGACCGCGATATCATCGCCGCGGGCGATACCCTCTCGATCCGCGACTGCACGGTGGGTGGCGCCGTCCGCTTGGCGGCGCGTACCATCGACGTTGCCAAGACCACGGTTGATGGCAGCGTGACCGTCGCTGGCCAGCATGTCGTGCTCAATTCCGACAGCACCGCCAACTGTTTCTATGCGATAGGCGAGACGGTTGCCCTGCGCGGCTCTACCAAGTCGGCAGCGCTTGCGGGCGACACGGTGACCATCGATGGCACCGTCGATGGCGATGTCGAGGTTTGGGCCGACAAACTCATCCTGGGCAAGAACGCCCGCATCACCGGCACCGTAAACGCTCACGTCTCCGAGGACCCCGAGCGTGCCGCGGGAGCCGAGGTCGGTGCGCTCAAGATCGACCGCACCGAGAACGAGAACACCTCTACGATTAACGACACCATCGGCGGTATCGTCGCCGCGGCACTCTCGACCTGCTTTGTCGCTCTGCTGCTCGAGCTCGTCTTTCCGCGTGCGACCGCCAGTGCCGCCGGCATGCTCCACCAGCACCCCACGCCCCTGTGGGTGAGCGGTCTTCTGGGTACGATTGCTGTCGTCCCCGCCGTCCTACTGCTGATTATCTCTATCGCCGGTCTGTCGCTTGCCGGAGCCCTCTTGTGCGGCGTTATCGGCATCGCGTTGGTGTCGAGCGCCTTTGCGGGGTGCGCGATCGCCCGCATGGTCGGACACAACCAGAACCGCTACGCCATGGCAGCCGTCGGCGGCGTGATCGCAGGCGCGCTTACGGCAATCCCCCTCGTAGGCGATTTCATCAGCGGCGTAGCCTTTGTCTTTATGCTCGGCTACGTTATCCAGATCATCTGGCGCAACGCCCACCTCAAGCCCCAGCAGCCAGCTAATACGCCGGAACTCCCCACCGCTTAGCCGCCGATCACCACAAAGGGGCCAGGCACCTTTGTGGTGGTGTAAAAGGGTCAGGTTTCTTTGCACCAACAAACGAAGCGGGGCACCCGATCGCATCGACCGGGTGCCCCGCCTTTTCATATCTCGTGTTGATATTCGAGGCGAACGGTTACTCCTCAGAACCCTCGTCACGCTTACGGCTGCGGATGAGATGCGCCACACCAATGCACAGCACCGCGCCGCCGGCGATCCAAGTGAACGTCACGCCGTTAAGACCGGTCAGCGGGAGGTTAATCTTTTTGGTATTGCCAACGGTAATGTTGTAGTAGCCCTCATCATCTATCTCCGAGTTGCCCCTTGCCATCAACGTATTATCGCCAGCATTCTCATCGGTGAGGCCAGCGATGACCTTGCCTACCTGATTGTTGGGATTAAGATCATGAGTGAGGTCGGTAAGGCCTGCATTCGGATCATTATCTTTCATGGTCGGCTTGATCTCGAAGGTAAACTGCTCGATCGCGGTGTAACCAGAGGGGGGAGTAACCTCCTTGACGGTATAGACGCCGGCATCGAGTCCTTTAAGTTTAAGGACACCATTGTCGTCCGTCGGAAGCTCAACACGGTCGGCGCTCAGAGTGCCATCATCCTTGACATATTTAACGTTTGCGCTGTTCTCGTCTCCTTTGGTCGTGATGGTGAACTTGGCGCCTTTGAGGGCCTTCTCGGTGCCCAGGTCGACCTTGTTGATCCTGAGGCCGTAGGTGTAATCCTTGACCGTGTCGGGCGGAGTCTGACCCTTACTATCCTTGTCCATGGGATTGTTGGAGTACTTAAGTATCACGGCGTTGTCGTTACCCTCAGTGCCAGCAACAATAGCGTGCTCGTTAATCCGTGCCGTATAAGAGACAACGATGCAGGACTGTTTAGTGATTCCTCTGACGTCCTTCAGGTTTTGGCAGGTCCATGTTGTAGTCTTGGCGTTGGTCGCGCTATCGACAGTTTCACCACTCTGGGTAAAGTTGGTCGTAATTTCCGTGCCATTCATATGGGTCAGATCGCCTTTTGCCTTGCTCACGGTATCGTACAGATAGACCTTGGCGCCCGGCTGCAGCGTCAGACCCTTGGAGATCTGGTCGGAGAACTCGTAGAAATACGTGTCGTACTTGTCGAAGTTCTCGGCGACGGTGCCGTAGAGGTTGTACGTCACGTCCTGGCCGATCTGGGAATCGGCGGCATCGTGCTCTTTGCCATCAGCATCGCTCACGATTTTCTTCTCAACGGTAGGGATGCCCGTTTTCTCGTTGACGTTAACGGGCGTGCTTCCCACGACAGCGAAGATGGGAGACGTGCCCGCCTCGCCGTCTCCGATGGTGCCGGCATCGGTCACAAAGAGCCAGTAACCGTGCTCTAGACCGGAGGCAACACCAGCACTCGTTGTCTTTTTGTCAGTAAGATCGTCCACAGCAGCGGCAATCTTATAAGCAATGTTGTCGGGGCCAACGCGATATGTATCGTTGGTTCCCGTCACCTTATCCGTGATCCAGTCCGCGGCGTCCTGGGCGGTCTTACCCTTGTAAGTCGGCTCCTCATTCTTAATGACACCCTCGACAGCCGCCTTCACGCTACCGTTTGCCCAGGTGATATTACTCACAACCGTCTTACCTTCGACTGTCGCAACATCAGCCTTAAAAATCTGATAGCCATCGAATTCGGTATGGTTGCCCTCAACGTTCGTAATGGTCACCGAGCCATTGGCCGTTGCAGCCGCATCCTCAGCGAACGCCATCGCGACCGGGGCCATCACACCGCCGAAGCTCAGAGCTGCGGTGAGGCCGGCGGTTACTGCCAGTCGGGCGATGTTCTTGGTTGTCTTCATGTTTGGTCCTCTTTCTTGGAGGGTTCTCTAGTAACTTTTTCAAAACCAATGATCATCAGGTCGGTAGGCCTGCGCGTCACTCGCTACGGAGGCAGTACGCCATTGAGCAAAGGGGGGGGGACAATTATTTTTCACGGCGGCCTCCTCCCCGCTTGATGACGAGCGCGGCAACAATAGCCGCCACTCCGATGGCAACCAAAACCGCCACCAGCACCAACGTTCTATCTCCCGTCGAGGGCATAAAGCCTCGACTTGCTTCTTTGCTTGGGGTGTTGAGCACCGACAGCTCAATCGAACCCGTCCCGGCATCGGCGGTATCAACCCGCAGAGGGCTTTCGGCCGACGCGGTCACCTTGGGCTTCGCGGCTGCTACCTGTTTAACGTCCAATCCCCCAGACGTAACCGTTACCGTACGTTTGCCCTCAAAGGCGGTGTATCCCTTGGGAGCCGCGACCTCTTCGACGGTATAGACGCCCGCGTCCACACCGGTCAATTCCACATGGCCGTCCGCGCCCGTGGTGACGCACTCGTCGACATCCGTCGACCACGAGCCGTCAGTCGTTAGGATGCGCCCGCGGTCATCGATGATGCGCAGCTTGGCGCCCGCGAGCGGTTTATCGTCCGAGCTTGAGCGCTTGATCAGACTGAGACCCCAGGTGTAGGCGCACGCGTCATCGCTCGGCGTGCGGGTGAATCCGACGTCGCCGGACTGGTCGGCGAGGGGAGAGCGCGGGTAGCGCAGGTAGACCTCGTTGGGGTTGCCCTTGGTAGCGCCTCGATTGCAGTTGGCCCCCAACGGCGCATTGTAGACAGCAACCACGCGGGCGCCCGCGGTGAAGGCGTCAACCCCGCCGAGCGCGGCGATCAGGTCGCCGGTGCGCACGGTGAAGGCATTGCCGTCGGCCGCTACCTTGGTGGCGCACTGGGCCGTGATGTCGGTCCAGCCCTTCGCGGGCTCGGTGCCGGCGCGGCCGTCCTTGGCGGCCGAGACTGCGTCAAAGCCGCCGTCCGCGCCCGCCGCCACGTACACGCGCATGCTCTCGGCCACCTTGGAGGGGTCGAGCCCCGCGCTCATAGTGTCGACGAACTGCACCGCGTAGGTGTCGTAGGCCGTGAGGCCGGCCGGAATCGTGGCCGACAGGCGCCAATAGAGGTCGTCGGCGACCGTGGCGTCGGCGGCCTTCTGCCAGGCGTCGGTACTGTCCTCCAGCACGTGCTTGGCCACCTTGGGAGTGGCGGCCTTGGGCTTGACGGTAACGGCGTTGCCGCCCACCAGGGCCATGATCGGCGCGGTGCCGGCCTCGTTCTGGGCGATGGCGTCGTCGTCGGCGACGATGAGCCAGTAGCCGCAGGGCAGCTCGGCCGCCATGCCCGCGGTAAGGGCAACAGAAGGTACACCGGCATTGCAAATCGCACGGGCAAGCTTTGCCGTCAGCGCGGTCGTCATGCGTCCGTCGGCATTCATCCATTCGGCTGCCGCTTGCGCCGTCGAGGCCGTGCTGTCGAGCCCCGCATCATGAAGCACGGGAAGAACGGCTTGGCGAACGGCATCGCTCGCCCACGTTACGTCAGTTGCAATTTTTTGGTCAGTATCGGTGTCGTCGACAACGGTCGCCGAAAAGAGCTGGTACGCGTCATACCGCGTCGCAACCGTACCGTCCACCTTAATGGCTCCGGCGTCGGCAGCACGGGCCGCCCCAGGGGCAATCGCGAAAGACAGAATAGCGGCCATGACTATCGTCGCGGCAGCCAACAAGCGGCGGTTAAGCCTACTCACGGCTACCACCTCGACCTTGATCGCGATGGCGACGAGCATGCATCCATGTCGCAGCAAAACACAGCAGCGATGCACCAGCCAGATACGTCATAGTCAAGCCAGCCCCGCCCGCCTCGGGAAGCGTGGTCGAGTATCTGTTGATAAAAGTCGGCGGCTCCCGGGAGCCATTGTCATACGTGACGACGGTGGCGAGCTGCTCATGCTCATTGTCGATAGTCACGTTAACCGTAACATCGTGCCCGACTGTGTCGTAGGCGATGTGGTCCTTGACATTGTTCTCGGCGCCCTTGGGAACGACCTCGGAGATGGTGTACTCATAGGTCCCCGTCTTGGTGTAATCCAAGACGAAGTTAATATCACCATCCGCACCGTTCCTGATGGTCTGGAGAACCTTACCGGTCTTCTTGTCCTTGAGCACAAACCCGAACTGGCTTTCTTGCAAGGTCGAGCCTTTGAGCATCTTGGTGGCAGAAATTGTAGCTTGACCGCTATAGGGCGCATCACAGACCGTGATGTCGGTGCTCGCCGTCGGGATGTCAATGTCGACGCCCTTTGCCCTCAGCTCTTCTGCCTTAGTAAGGGCCTCCTGATAGTCGTCCTCCTTGTTGCCTTTGAGCAGAATCCACACCGGTTTAGAGATAACGTTGTATCCGCTCGGCGCCTTGGTCTCCTCAAGGCAATACAACTTGTAGGCTTCCATCTTTTGCGTAGGAGTGCCGAACGTTACCGTGCCCTTTTTGTCTGTTTCAGCACGCCGAATCAGCGTTTTCGCAGAATCGAGGTCGGAATCCAAGGCCTTATCCATATCGACCTCATAGAGCGTGAACTCAGCACCGGGCAGCTTTTTTGTGATATCGCTCTCGTCGACCTTGGTAATCGTTACGCCGTAACCGCTACCACCGGCCAAACCGGACACCTTTTGAATAACCCAGTCTTTTGAATGGACCGTATCACCGTCGTAGACACCCGTAAGCGACGCTTTGTTGCTCAGAGAAACCGTTTCCCTCTCGTTACCTGCAGGAATCACTTCATACTCAACTTTGAGATACTCCTTATCGGGCACGCGGAGCGTCATCTTTGTACACGCCGCGCCGTTTTCATCCCTGATGGTTTCAGCACCGGCGGTGTATTTGTCCGAACCCAGCAAACTCCAGCCTGTCCCATCGTATTGGGACACATTGACCGAATCCGTCACCAGCGTGCACTTGGCATCCATGACATCGACAAGCTCAAGGAAGTCGCTGTCGCTCTTAAGGTTAACTGCCGATTCATTAACCAAGATGGTGTACTTGATGCGGTTGCTGTTAGAGACCTGATCGCCGGTCTTTTGCAGTACGTTGTTCTTAATGGTGACGGTCCCACTACCGGAGTTGAACGTTTTGCTCCCCGACTCGGCACTGGCCGAGTTGGTGAACTTCACTTCATTCTTGGAGGTATCGAGCTCACCGCGCTTGACCGCCGTCTGGTACGTGAGCTTTGCGTAGCCGGCATAGTTGCCGAGCGCCGTCGTGGGGATGGAGAAGGTAACGGTGCCTTTGTCATCACTGACGTTCGCAAGGGGTAGGCTGTCGGCGACGGTCTTCTCTCGCTGGGCGGTACCGTTATACGCTTTCTGGTCATACGGATTCTGAATCAGCGAGTATTTAGCAGACCCCGGCACATAGCTCATACCGCTCGGTAGTGTGTCCACAACGTTCAGCGGTTGGTTATCAAGCTTGCCGGCGCCGTAACACTCTCCGCTTGGCGTCTTGCCTCTGTTGGCATAAACCGTCCAGTCAACGATCCATGCGCCCTTTTCCTTAGATCCGTCGATTTTGCTCCAGTCGAAATCCCCCTTCCAAGAAACTGCAGTCTTCGACGAAGGCTTCTCGACCCCAGGAGTTGAGTTTGCATCGACGTAGTAATAGATAAAGTCAGTGAAATACTTGGTACCGCTTACTCCCACTGATGCAAAATTGGAGTACCAGCCAGGAAGCGCATCGGATTTTGTCTTATAACTAATTACCGCATCCGGGTTATCTTTGAGCGCACCCTTCGCCCTATCGCTTATCCGAATGAACAGGTTGAAGTTTTTCTTGGTTCCAAACGACGTTGAATCACTGCCGCCTTCGAACCACCAATCGACGCCTTTTTCCAAAGGGACATCGCCGATTTTAATAGAATAGCTGTCGACGTCTGGGCCGATATTTTGGTTCCAGGCCGTCTGAAACGTATCGTAAACCTTGACCTCTGATGGATTCATTGTATTAACAATGGAACCCAGTGCTATCCGAAGCTCCCAGGTTGCCTGACCTGTTGTCGCCGCATCAGAGTCATTCACAAGCCTCTTTTTAATCTGCGTCCCCACCAGCTTCGGCGTAAACGTGCCGCTGTCCGTGCCGGAAACGGAATTGTCACGCGAGATATTCGCGCTATTGCTCACCGTGTCATACGAGTCCTGATCTTTCATTTGAGTGTGATAGACAATGCGATAGGGCTTGTACTTATCTGTGTCAGATAGACCTGAGAACTTATAGCTAAACGTTTTACCAGTGGAGCTATCGAGATCGCCGCGAGCGATCTCGTCTTCCCCGTAGAGCCCCCTATAAACGATGTAATTACCCGTATACGTCTGCTTGTCGTCCAGCATGTCGGTGAATGTATAGCCATTCATGTCGGTTTTGATATCACCGTTGTTGAGCGTAACGATCCATTTGATATCGGACGGCGTTCCGGTGCCATCGCTCTTGTTAATCATGTCATAGCGAAACTTATTTGCTTGACCTTCACATTTATTCGAGTTTTCTTTGTTTTGGCCCCAAGTCCAGGTGGCGTTGTTTTTTGAACCGGAGAGTTCATTGATCCAGGCTTGATTGTCCACTAGCACATTCGGATTCATCACCGAATCATATGTAATCGTATGGGTACCTCGAGACAAGTTGCCCAGATTCAATGTCGCAGTCTGCTCATTAATGGTCACCCGCGAATCAAGTGCCTCGCCGTTCAACTTAAACGATTCAGGCACAAACGAAAAATTCTCACCAAGCACATCAGTGAGTTGGACATTGTGAGCATAGGACTGGACCTCAAGATCGAGAGTCCAAGTTACTTTTCCCTCGCCGCCGGATTGAGAGAACTTTCCTTCCTTCGCTCCCGTCACATCGCCGTCTATGGTCGCAATGTCGATTTCGGCTGTACCGGGAAACTTAACTTTTGTTGTATCGCCGGAGCCAACGTTCTCATTTGCCAGCTTGAATGAAAAATCAGCACCAACATGAACGTCGGATGGGTGTGTCTTAATCCATGACTCTTTAAAAGTAAAAATCAGCTTATTGTTCTCACATCTCCAAGTACCGGCCTCTTAATTGGAATCATCCATAAGGCGGCCACCGGTATTGTCAAATGCTTTAATGCTGTCCGGGAGAGAGTACTCCGCAACGTTTCGCTCCGCACTCGGGCCATGATTTGCCTCGAACTTCGCACTAAATGAACCGTAGAGTGTGTTGGTCGAAAGCACGGCATTATCATCCAAAGGCGTTTTACGACCCTCATCGGTAAACAGCTCAACCGTAACGTCCGCCGTCGTCCCATCAATCACAATCGCCGTCGGCGTCGTCACGTCCTCGGCGCGCACGGGGGCTGCGCCGTGAAAAACTGCGGCGGTGAGGCTAATTAAAATGAAGATCAGGGCCGCCATACCCAGCGACCGTGAGCGGTGTGCGTCCATAGTTGTCCCCTAATTCCTACAACAAAGTGTGGAATACGGCGAATCGTCGGATCGAACACAACCCCAACATCAACGAGAACCTACCTAGCGCATTGCAAGAACCCACTGGGGAGCAACTTCTAAGACGGTTCGTCTATGCCACAATGCATAAAATACAATATAGATACCAGTCATGTAAACCGTAGGTAAAGAGATCTTTTAATTTAATACCAGTTGATATTTACCTGTTAACAGTTTTGTATCAAAGCGGTTATATTTCAATGATTCATGTATATGTTTAAACAACTTAACTTTGCTTGAAAAGACGCTCGGGGGGGGATAACCTCCTCCACCGTGGTGCAAACGAACCTGTCCCCCTTACACCAAAAAGGGCGCCGACCGCGATGGTCGACGCCCTTTCTTGTTAGTCGCTATAAAGCCCAGCGCTTATTTGTTGACCTGGCCGGCGCGGACGGCGGCTTTCTTGCGGTCGGTGGCGTTGAGTAGACGCTTGCGCAGGCGAATGTTCTTGGGAGTAATCTCGACCAGCTCGTCGTCGGCGATGTACTCCAGCGCCTCCTCCAGCGAGAAGGTGCGGGGCGGCACCAGCTGGACGGAGATATCGGAGGTCGAGGAACGCTGGTTGCCCAGGTTCTTGGTACGGGCGATGTTGACGACCATGTCGCCAGCCTTGCTGCGCTCGCCCACGATCATGCCCTCATAGCACTCGGTGCCCGGCTCAACAAACAGCTGGCCGCGCTCCTGCAGCGTACCCAGAGCGTAGGCAACGGCCTTCTCGGTGGTCATGGAGATCATGGCGCCGTTCTGACGGTTGCCGATCTCGCCGGCGTAGGGACCGTACTCCAGGAAGGTGTGGTAGAACACGCCTTCGCCGTGGGTGACATTCATGATGCGGTTCTTAAGACCCATGATGCCGCGCGTCGGGATCTTGAACTCGAGGTGCGTCACGATGCCCGAGGTGTCCATGCTCGTCATGATGCCGCCGGAGGTACCGAAGACCTCGACGACCTTGCCCGAATACTCGTCCGGGCACTCGACGACGGCCTGCTCGACAGGCTCCAGCTTGTTGCCGTTCTCGTCCTTCTTAAACAGAACGCGGGGACGACCGACCTGGAACTCAAAGCCCTCGCGACGCATGGACTCCATCAGAACGGACAGGTGTAGGATGCCGCGACCCGAGACCTCGACGCCGCTCTTGTCCTCGAGCTCCTCGATCTTCATGGTCACGTTGTTCTCGGCCTCGTTGAACAGGCGCTCCTTGAGCTGACGAGCGCCCACGATGTCGCCGTCGCGACCGACGAGCGGGGAGGTCGAAGCCTCAAAGACGATGGACAGAGTCGGCGGGTCGATCTCGATGGGCTCGAGCTCAACGGGGTTCTCGGGATCAGTGTAGACATCGCCGATATCGGTGCGGTCGATGCCCACGACGGCGGCGATGTCGCCGGCGCCGACTTCCTGGCATTCGGTGCGGCCCAGGTAGTCGAAGGTAAAGAGCTGCTTGACGGTAGCGGTGGCGCTGGAGCCGTCGTTCTTGACGACCAGGATCTGATCGCCCTGATGGATGGTGCCGGAGTACACGCGACCGATGCCGATGCGGCCAACGAAGTTGGAGTGGTCAATGGTCACGCACTGCATGGCCAGCGGGGCGTTCTCGTCAACCTCGGGAGCGGGCATGTCGTCGATGATCATATCAAGCAGCGGATACATGTCCATGTTGCCGTCGTTGGGGTCAAGACGGGCAAAGCCATTCATGGCGCTGGCGTAGACCACGTGCTCCATGGCGAACTCGAGCTGGTCGTCGGTGGCACCCAGGTCGGCCATAAGGTCCAGGCAGTCGTTGTAGGCCTTCTCGGGGTTGGCGCCCGGACGATCGATCTTGTTGATGACGATCATGATCTTAAGGCCGGTGTCGATAGCGTGACGCAGCACGAAGCGGGTCTGGGGCATGGGGCCCTCAAAAGCGTCGACCAGCAGCAGGGCGCCGTCGGCCATACGCAGCACGCGCTCGACCTCGCCGCCAAAGTCGGCGTGGCCCGGGGTGTCGATGACGTTGATCTTGACGTCCTTGTACTCGATAGAGATGTTCTTGGCGAGAATCGTAATGCCGCGCTCGCGCTCCTGGTCGTTAGAGTCCAGGACGCGGTCCTCGACCTGCTGGTTGGCACGGAAGGCGTCCGTGGCACGCAGGAGCTTGTCGACCATCGTCGTCTTGCCGTGGTCGACGTGGGCGATGATGGCGATGTTCCTCAGATTGTCTACGCGCATGTAGTTCCCCTATCTTCTATCCATATACAAACGGCACGCGTATGCGGCCCGCCCAGCGACACAACGCTCAGCGGGAATATTGAGCCTTTTACCGAAAACTCGTTTATTTTAGCGATTTTAGATGAGAGGGGTTTCCTCACCTGCAGGTTCAGGGTCGCTCCACATAAAACCATCGCCGGCACCCATGCCCTCATACAGCACGTATGCCGAAAAACCGCTCTCGAGCGTGGTTTCGAAGAAGCTCACGAGCAGGGCGTCGTGATAGCCGCCGTCAATTTCGACACAACCGGTGTAGCCGATGGCATAGCGGGCGATGCGGCCCAGGCCCTCGTCCTTAAGACCCATCTTGTGCTCGGAGATAAAGTTGGTGGCCGCCTCGAGGCACGCCTCTTCGCCGTCCTCGTCGAGCGCCGCCAGATATCGGTTGGAAGCAGCGTCCTCGATCGCCACAACTACGCCCGGATTCTCGCCGGCGGCAAGGTCGTCCAAGAATGCACCAATCAGGTCACACACCATGGCGTCGAGCTCGGCGGAGACGTTACCGGCGTCTTGCATATCCTGTGCCATCTTTAGACCTTCCCATCGAGTCTGGCGTCGTTACAGTTCCTGTGCCTCGGCAGCGATCTTGGCGGCAGCGTCGCGGGCGCGCATCATATCCATCGCGCGCTTGTCGAGTACCTTGATCTGGTTGGTCAGCATTACTGCATCGACCACACCCCAGATTACCAAGCCTGTTGAAATCGAAAACCCAAGCGCACCAACTGTACCACGAAGGCGCGAACAGATTGCCGCGACAAGGGCGGAGACGACAACCATCTTGATAAACGAGCCGCGGCGCTCGCGAAGCGTGCGGGCCTGCGTCACATAGACAATGCGAGCCGCCTCGGATGCCTCCGAGCGCATCTGGGCCTCGCGCGCAATGGCCGCCGCCTCAGCCGAGATACCGCCGGCCATCAGCGAACACTCCGCAACCCTGCCGCCCCGCATTTAGAAGTCATCGGGGGAGAGCGTATGGACGAACTCGTCGAACTTCTCGAACTCCTGCTCGTCGTCGACTTCCTCGGCGTGGGTGGAAACAGTGCCCAGGCGATTCATGATGTCGTCCTCCACAAACATGGGGGCATTGCTGCGCACGGCAAGGGCAATGGCGTCACTGGGGCGGGCGTCGATCTTGCGCTCCTCGCCATCGGCCAGTACGACGATCGTCGCGTAGAACACCGGCGGCTCGGCGCGGACGATCTCGATGCGCTCGAGCTTGGCGCCCAGGGCGTCAACGGTATCGAGCAGCAGGTCATGGGTAATCGGGCGCTCGGCGCGGCCGCTATCGATGCCGCGGCTGATGGCAGCAGCTTCAAACGAACCAGTCTGAATGGAAAGGGAGCGCAGCGGCGCGGGCGAGTCCGATTTGCTGCTGCGCTCACGAAGTACGATAAGCGATGGCACGGGACCGGCGGCCATGACGATGGTCTCTATGTCGACACGAACCATGGAACACCTCCGGTACGTAGCGGTTAACACGCGGCAGCCCGCCGCATTGAATAGCTATACTACCCAATCTTTCGCACAGCACACAAAATCAAAGTAGTTAATTTGGGACGGGGCTTTTTTGACTACTTTCAGTAGATAAGAAAAAAGCCTCGAGGCAATTGCCCCGAGGCTCTTCACAGTTTTGATGGTGGACCTGACAAGATTCGAACTTGTGACCTCCCGGTTATCAGCCGGACGCTCTAACCAACTGAGCTACAGGTCCATCATGGTGGAGGTTAGGGGGATCGAACCCCTGACCTCAGGCTTGCAAAGCCCGCGCTCTCCCAGCTGAGCTAAACCCCCACGGAGACAGTAATAAACACCCCAGCGGCGACTCGGCTCTCGCTGGGGTGTTTATTGCGAAAGAAAGTGGTGGACCTGACAAGATTCGAACTTGTGACCTCCCGGTTATCAGCCGGACGCTCTAACCAACTGAGCTACAGGTCCATCGCGCAAGGGATATATTAGACGAGTCGTTACGCGCGCGTCAACAACTTTTTTGAAAATCTTTGAGGGGTGTCGGCCCCGGCTGCCCGGCGGCATGCGAAGCCGCCTGCTCGGACAGTCCTGCTCGCACGGAGAGCACATTAAGTGCTCTCCGGCTCGTGCGGAAC